>Ga0123355_10012892_pt1 | contig 12974 bp, 13 predicted proteins | sample TergutEmb28metaG_3_FD_89872 | JGI IMG/M metagenome (GOLD analysis project Ga0123355, IMG submission 89872) | Embiratermes neotenicus P1 segment gut microbial communities from Petit-Saut dam, French Guiana - Emb289 P1 | ecosystem: Host-associated > Arthropoda: Insects > Digestive system > Gut ... | reverse complement strand
AAACCCTGCCAATGCAACCCCTGCAGTGATTGTCATCAAAAACCCTGCCAATGCAACCCCTGCAGTGATTGTCATCAAAAACCCTGCCAATGCAACCCCTGCAGTGATTGTCATCAAAAACCCTGCCAATGCAACCCCTGCAACACCTGCCACCAAAGTTCGCATCGCTATGAAGTCTTTGATATCAGCCTGACCTGGCATGAAGCCCAAGCATTCTGCGAAAAACTAGGCGGTCACCTAGTAACGATTACCTCGCAGCAAGAAGCCGACTATGTCTACAGCCTGCTTAAAGGGCACAATAAAAACTGGTACTACATCGGCGGCACAGACGAAAAAAACCAAGGTCAGTGGCAGTGGGTAACAGGTGAGTGTTGGGAGTTTACTAACTGGGCTCCTGGTGAGCCAAACAATTTAGGCGGCCACGAAAACTATCTGATGCTCTACCGAATAAACAGTGACACAAAAACAGCAGGCAAATGGAACGATACAAACAACGACAACAGTGGTGCTCCAGGATTCTACAACGCCATTAACGGCGGCTTTATCTGCGAATGGGACAATTAGCACAACCCCCTAATTTCCCCTCTTTGTTATAATTCACCTTTTTTTTGATCAGGGTCCGTCTTGGCTTTGGTCTTAATGCTCTAACTTTATTGTGGGGGTTTGTTTTTAGCGGATGCTGTTTGAGTTTTGGCCTGTTTTTTGAGTGTTTCTCTGAGGGGATTATTTTAGACAATTTTTTGTTATGCCTACGTTTTATTGGTGCTGATATTGTTTGCGAGTCGAGTCTCAGCGTTTTAGAGCAAAAATTTAGCGTTGAGGTCCTCAAAAAAGTACGCTTTCTTATCTACGGGTTCACCTCAAAAAGTGATCTGAGTTTGGCTGATTTTTGGTAGATTATTTTTTTCTTAGACCTTAGAAAAGTTCTGTGTTGTCGTAACAGTATTATTTACCTGTAGTTCTTCTATTTGTTTAGGTACCGTTATTGGAGATGCTGTGATGTCAGAGAAGTCTATTTTGGAACGCAGTGCAGAAATGTTGACGTGGATTCAGAGAGAGCAGAGGGCAAACGGGTTAGGTATGGTTGAACTCGATAAGGTTCCAGATCAGCATGCGGTGCGGTTCCTTTTGCGTAAAGGGGATGTTTTTGAGCCGCAACAGGGTATGATTAAATCTGTCTCTGAACTTGAACCGGAAGGTGAAGTGGCAAGTGCGTTCCCATACCATAAACTTTGGGTCTGGCGGACGCCCAAGCCCAAAAAGAAGGGCGATGTGCCTGAGCCTTACGAGTTTCTTTCCTATTCTGACTGGAGCGTTTTGCCAAATGTGGTTGCGGAGGCTTTGCGCGGTATGGGTTTTTCTGGTGCGCCTTTTCTGTATGAAGGTTATAGTTATCGCAAGATGGCCGGTGGAGCGCTCCGACGCAAAATGTTTGGTACCCATTCAAAGACGGCGCTGATAGCCGAGCTAAAACTAATGGGACAAGCAGAAGACGAACTGACGGTGTTGGAGCAGAAAATCCAAGAAACCCTTGATGCTTGTCGGGGTAAAAGCAAAGAAATTATCGAAGCTCCCGTTTCTGCAGGTATAGTATACCACCCCAAAGACGGTAGCTTTAGCCTAAAAAACACAAATGCCGTCTAGTTTTACTCATAATAACCCGCTGTTTTGGGGTCGAGTTTAGCTAAAACTTTTTCAACACAGCCGCACAAGTCATGTTTAACGTCGTATTCCCATAATCGTATAATCGTCCAGTTTTGCCTTCTGAGTTCTTGGTTAACCTTGTGATCACGTTCCTTGTTTGTTGCGATTTTTTTATCCCAATATTCCACGTTGGTTTTGGGTCGCACAAACCGTGCAGGGTTACAATGCCAAAAATCTGAATCCACAAACACCACTATTTTCTGCTCAGGGAAGACCAGATCAGGTTTACCAAAAACGGTCTTGTCGTAGCAGGAAAATTTCGCGCCCCTCTGTTGTAACTCGTCGATAAGCAGTCTCTCTGCTTTGGTTCCCTTTGAGCGTATGTGTTGCATGTTTTTTCTGCGTTGTTCAGGCGTCAAATTATCCATCAATCATCATCTCATTAGCTAGTGTTGTTTGCTTACTTCAAGAGGCTTGCTTATAGTGGCCCTTGTGATGTTGGGTTTAACATAGGGGTATGGTATGGTTGCGAATGTTTTCAGGATGGCCTCAAAGATTATTTGTGCTCCTTTGGGTGGAACTGCCATGCCGATTTGTCGTCGTACGCTCTCTTTAGATCCACAAAACACAAAGGTGTCTGGAAAGGTCTGTAAGCGGGCCCGTTCCCGATTGGTTAGTGCCCGATTCTCACTCCAGTGGTAGATGTGGGTGCCTCCCCCGCCGCTTCCTGTCACGGTGTAGGCGGGTTTTTTTGGATTGAGGCGCCGATAGATTTGGCTGATGGTGGCGCCCTGGATTTTAAGCCGTAGATGCATCGGTAGCTCTGCTGTGAATGCATTTTGGCCTTCTTTTATGTATTGGAGGCGCTCTATAACAAGGGGTGATTGCCGGGTAAACTCGTGGTTTGGGGCCTCCACAGGTATTGGTGGATTTTCTATGGCTTCTTGACAGGTTATAGGCGGCTTGGTCTGGGGTGCGGGAACCTGGAAATTTAGTTTGAGGTCTTTTCTTGTGCCAACGATTATGATGCGGTGTCGTGCTTGGGGAACCCCATATTGCTCAAAACAGTAGAGGTGGGGCACAATATCATAGCCGGTTGTTGTCATCTCGCTTAGAATGGTTTTTAGTGTGTCTCCGTTTTGGGCACTGCATAGACCCCCGACGTTTTCAGCAAAAAACCATTTAGGTTTAAAATGGGCCAGTCCTTTTATGCAGTAGCGGTATAGGGGTCCATAGGTGCCGTTGAAGCCTCTTTTTTGGCCTATGCCGCTAAAATCATTGCAGGGAAAACCAAACGCCAATGCATCTGTTTGGGGCAGGGTTTCCATCTTTAAATCCGCTACATCACAACAAACAACATTGGTTTGGTTGATGTTTCTGCGGTAAGTTTCACAGGCATCCGTACTGTAGTCGTTTGCCCATGCATGGATGATGCTGTATTTTTCTGCTTGATGCTGAGAATAGGGGTGGTTGATTTGAGCTGTTTTTGCTGCTAGTGCTAATCCGCCTGCGCCGCAGAATAATTCTCCTAATCTAAAGGTTGTCACAAAATTTCCTTCATGCCTTTTGTGCTGTATAGTCACTTGTTTGTTTCATTTCTTCTTTGAAGGTTTCTACAAGTACTTTGTCGCTTATGCCGATTTCTTCGGCGAGGCGCTTAACTTGTTTGACGTAGGTGCGAAAGAGGCTTTGGAGGATTTCGGTCTTTTCTTCGGCGGAGAGTTCAGTTTCTTCGGCTATGAGCAGGGCAAACCATCTTCCGAGTTGGGTGAGTTGGTAGGCTTTTATCCAGATGATGCGGTCTTCTTTATCTTTTTTTTCCATACTTTCGTTGAGAACGCCTAGTGCGGTTAGGGTTTTGAGGTTTTCGATGATGGTTTTGTTTGAGTAGTTGAGGTTTTTGACGAGGTCTTTTTGGTAGATGTTTTTGGCTATGCCTTGTTTTAGGGAGAATCGCAAGATATCCACTCCTGCTTTGGAGCCAAAGATGGCACTAAGGATTTTGTCTTTTTTTTCTTGAGGAAGAAATACTACATAGGGATGTAACTTTTCTATCATATGATTGATCTATCATGCTAGGGGAGTTTTTACATTTAAGACTTACGCAACTAAGGTATTAACACTATTTAGCTGAATTTTAACTCGATTTTATACATACAATTAACGTTGATTTTGATGATATTTTTCCCTGTTGTATGGAGCGTAAAAATTTTGAATATGTAGTGAAAATTCACAACAGGCCCATTAAATTTGGCCTGTTCAGACAATCACATAGCGTATGGAATTCAAACGGGTAAACGGAAAACCAAAACAACCTAATAGTCATAACGATTTGAGTGGGAAATAACAGTTGCATTGAAAAAGGCTCGAAAGGACCCAAAGGTTGTAGTGTATAAAAACGGCTAAAGGTAGATAGAACAGGTTAACTGTTTGCGATTTGGTAAAATGTTTTATATCTCTTTGTAGTGCAAGTAAGTGAGGGCATATGATGAAAAAAATTACCGTTTATTTACTGTTTTTATTATTTGTACTCTTTATTGGTCTGTTTGCTGTATCCAGCACTAATGCTCAAATATCAAATATCAAAGTTCTAGATAACTATAGTTGTTACTCTGATTCTGTGGGCTTTCTAGTGGTTGTTGCAGAGATCCAAAACATCGGATCCAATACCATTTCTTCTGTTATGATTGGCGGCACGCTAACTTTATCAGATGGTTCCCAAACCGAAACCATTGCCAACGCTTGGGTTACCAATTTGATTCCCCAACAAAAAGCACCCGTATACTTAGAGTTCTCGCCGCCTGACTCTTTGGGCTGGGGTGAGAGTACCTTCTCTAAGGTGGATTTTCAAATTTTTAACGCAAACCCCACCTCTGAGTACCTCTATTCCGATGTTGTGGTTGTGTCTGATCAAGGAATCGTGGCTAAAGATGGTACGTTTTGGGTTGAGGGCACCATAAAAAACACCGGCAACAAAGATGCAAAAGATGTTCGTGTGGTCGCGACCTTCTTTAACGCCCAAGGCCAGGTCACCGGCGTAGGATACACAAGCCAACTGACCCCAAATCCCATAGAACCCTCCCAAACCACCAGCTTCAAAGTCGGCGCGTTTGATGTAAATCAAACAGCTGTTTTAGCAGACCAAAAAATCGACCACTATACACTGATGGTCCAAGTTACCGGAACTGTGCTTCAAGGAACCGCTCCAGCAATCCCCCAAACCCCCACCCCCGGACCCATACTCACCGAAAACCCTACAAGCGCCAATAACCCCAACCAACCCCAAACCATCAACCCAACCAACACCTACATAGCCATCGTTGTAGTCGTTGCCATCGTGATTATAGTTGCCATATTTTTGATTAAAAAAATCCCAACTAAACTCTCAACCAAACCCAAAACCCCAAAACCAACCAAAAAATAGCAAACTAAAAAATAACCCAATAACCAACTAACCCTCAATAGTTGTCAAGGCCTTAGTGTGGAGTGTGTTAGTCTTTAAATATCTCTTTTTACCACTGGACTATTATGAGTTTCAGACAGCAGCCTGGACGTAGAGGTTCCAGCAGACAATTCTCCAAAGCATCAAATGACAAAAAGACTAAACCCAAAAAAACCCGCCAAAGCGCTAAATACCTCCAAGAAGAGACCCCCCAAGTTTCTCCTCAAGAAGCCGCTCAACGTGCCCTCAGTGGTATTGGACGTTTAGGCAGCCAGATTTTTGCGCTCTCCCCGTTTAGCAACTACTTTGATGATTGGCTTATAAATCTGCGTCAGATTGTTGGAGAATTTGAATCCAACTCTGCCATTAGCGTTGATGAGCAATTCCAAAAGACACGAACACAGATTTTTCTAGATGTCACCGAGGCACTTGCCCAGAGCAAACTAGCCGAGTCTACTCTCTCGGCAGAAGCTAGGGCTCTAGCCGACAACAACTACCGTATAGTTGAAGCCGACAAAATGTACGCTGAGAAAACCCGCGAACTCAGCAACCACCGCAACAGCGAAATCACCCGCCTAACAAATAGCGTCCGCCAGCTCGAAGATGACCTTGACGCCCAGCAAAATGTTAAGGTCAAGTTCTATCAATTCAGCGAGAAAAAGCGTGTCCAAGAAAAACTCGACCAACTCACAAAAGACCTGTCAGCAGCCAAAATCAAATCTGAAGTTACGTTGCAAACCTTTGTTGCCGAACAGGAAAAACTTCATGATGACTATGAGAAACATAAACAAGAGCTAAACAAAGAATCAGATCGGTTGCATCAAGAGCTGGAAAAACTTGAAACCGATACCTCTTTGCCCGCGCGGCAAACCGCCTGCAATGCATTAACTGATGCCATAAACGAACTGATGAAACAAACAGCACCATAAGACTATCCGAGCACTAATATAAACTCGGAAAGTGCGGCAACAGGCTTTCTTTTTTACATTATTTTGCCATTAAAAATGTGAAACACCCGTTTTCCGTGTCTCCCCGCTTAACCCTTTTATTTTGTTTGATTTGTTTTTTGTTTGTTAGGTGTTTTATTTTGTAGATCTGTTGTTTTTGGGTTGTTTGTGAGAGGGGTATCATATAGGTACGGGGTTTAGGTGAAGACTGCAGACTCCCATCTCACTATATTTGTTATGTTGATTTAGCTTTATAAAACTTAGCATTCCCAACCCCTCAGATTGTTGCATATGCATAACCACCTATAGCAAGACTTAAAATAGTCAACACCCACAAACCTGCCCCTTAAAAACTGAACACATACCAAATTCAGATACATGCAGTTTTATATAGGAAATAACAAATTAAATACTCCTCTGGCTGTATTGCTGGATTGTGACTACATGCGGAAGACTATATTCAAAAAGCTCGAAACACAAGGGCTAATCGCCAACTACAACCGCCTACGCAAGAATCTACCCCCAAAACTCCCAGATCGAGTATTTATCTGGGACGAAACCTTCCGAGAAGGCCTAAAAGCTCCTACCGTTTACCTAACCTACGTTGAACAAGTTAGACTCGCTAAACTAATGGACGAAGCAGGAGTCTCCATAATAAATGTAGGCTTTCCTGCCATATCCGAAGAAGAAAAACGAACCGTCAAACGAATCGTAAACGAAAGCTTTACCACCGCAAAACTAACTGCCTCAGCCGAACCCACCAAACCCAGCATAAATGCCTGCCTAGAATGCGGCATAAAAGAAATCACCATCGAATCCCCCATCAACGGCCTAAACCTCGAATGCCAACTTCGACTAACCAAAGAACAAGGCATCCAACGCATAATCGACGGCATCGAATACGCCAAAAAACACGGCACAACCATAAACTTTAACCTCATGGACGGAACACGAACCCCACTCGAAGACATCCTCCAAGTCTTCCAAATAGCCGTCGAAGCAGGCGCAAACCGCCTCGGCATAGCCGACAGCGTCGGATTCATCCGACCCCTATCCATGCGCTACCTCATCTCCCACATACGCGACGGACTCCCCGAAGCAATCAAAAAGAAAGCCCCCCTATCAATCCACTGCCACAACGACTTCGGACTAGCCGCAGCCAACACCCTATCAGCCATGGAAGAAGGCGTAAGCTATCTCCACACCTGCATAGCCGGGTTTGGCGAACGCGCAGGCATCGCACCATTCGAAGAAGTCGTCACCGCAACCGAATTACTCTACAACATCGACACAGGCATAGATTTAGGCAAAATCTACCGCATCGCACAATCAACCGAAAAAGCCTTCGCAATGCCCATCCAATTCCACAAACCCATCATCGGCGAAAACAGCTTCACACACGAAGCCGAAGAAATGATGTCCCAACCTCTAGTGTTTGAACCCTTCCCCCCCGAAATCGTCGGACGTGAAACCCTAATTTTCATCGGTCGAAACACAGGCCAAACCCTTATCCAAAAACTCCTCGAAAAAGCAAACATCCGCGCCTCACCCAGACAAATGGATGAACTGTTCCGCCGTATCAAGGGCCCCCAAGAAAACCTTGACAAAGGCGAAGCACAAATGACCTATTATCAAATAAAAAAACTCATGAAAGACCTGCTCAAAGGCTACACAATGGACGAATTCTGGCGCCTCGTTGAACAAGTAACACACCAACACCCCAAACTGCCCAAAAACACCAAAAAACAGCAAACCGCAGATCAACTAGTCAGCTAAATCATCTCTAATTTTTGATATCTCCTCTCTACTTGGCACTTTTGGATAATTATAGATAGGTCCTCTGGGTCCTTCATTATAAAAGGGCCGATTACAACCCGGACATCCGGAAGTCTGAAAAGGCAAACCCGAACTGATTACCTCCTCCAAGACAGGGTTTTCTAGTCCAAACGCGATAATCCTGCCCTCAGCACTAAAGCTAAACCCCGATACATTGGTTTTTTTCTGGACAATCAGATGCCGGGCAAGTTGCACTCTGCGATATGATGCCAAATTTGGCGCAAGCCCCTTCTCTAAAGCAGTGCCCGGCACAGGCGTGAACGCAAACAACGCCGGTAAAACCCCCAAATCTACACACCGCTGTATGGTCTCTACTGTTTGCCTTTCAGTTTCACCTAGCCCCACAATCAAGTGCGTACTGACCTTTCCTTTGCCAAAAACTAAGAGTGCCTCTTCAAACAAACTGAACTGATTTTCCCAATTGTAACACCCTCCCTTCACCTTACTAAACACTTGGGGTGTTGCGCCATCCAAGGCGATACCTAAGCGGTCTATCCCGGATTTTTTTAGATGTTGTATGAGTTCTCTGCTTTGCGGCTGGCAACAAACCGATACCTCCACTGCGGTGCAGCGCTTGATTTCTTTGGTCAACGCGCGGATATGGCTAAAAACTTCGGGGTAGTTTAGGGTTTGAATGCAAACCCGGTGGACTATTTTCTGCTCTACACTTGTTGTAAGCGACTCTAAAACCTCAGCAGTTGGATAGGCGGGCCAGGTGACACGGGCGAGGCGTTGGTTGTTGCTTTTGCTTTCCCGTGCTTGAGCACAAAAACTACAATTTGACCTACACTTGTCCTCCCAATAGGTCATCAGATAAGCGGTAGTGGATACTACATCCAGCTTACCCTGGGTGAGCCCCAAAACGATGGAAGTGCCTAACGAAACTCGAATTTGTGCGGCTAAATCCATGTTGCATACTCACCCAAACGGTATGTTGGTTCCCTATTTAGCTATTGTAGCTTCTGTGATAGGTTGTATCTGCAAATGCTAAACACATGTGACATGACAATAACCTGTCTAACCAAGCAAAGCTATTACACTCTTTATCTATAGGCGCACTATTTATGGTCTGAGTGGCCTTAGCTTTCACAGTTACTCTATTTAGCGTATGGTGGCAAGGGGCGGTTTAATCTGTTCGCTATTTAGTACTGAAATTGAGCCGTTTTTGCCCAGCCGTAATTGCCGATCGCCTCGAAAAACGCAAACCTGCCCGTTTCTAAGTTCAATACAGTTGCCGACATTGATTTGATTAATTTGCCCATCCCAAAGGCAGAGATTGATTTTATCTGTGTCATCGCCAACTATGGCGTTTACAACCATGATGTTGTTGCCAAATTGAGTGTGAACTTGTGTAGGCTGAGGGATTTCTAGAACTTCCGCTTTTATGTTGATCCGTTTCATGCCTGCCCGGAGATCTTTGATTTGAATATAGGCCGACTCTGTGTTTTGTTTAGCGATTTTCTTTTTGATTTTCTCTGTGTTCATCCAGCTCTCAAACGGGTTGTCTTTTCGGTGTAGAAATTCTTCTTCCACCCGAAATTGTGCTACAACATCACTGTCTTTAGTTATCAGAAAGATAGTTTCGCCCTTGGTTTTGCCGCGGTATTCCACATTTAGATTGCCGCAAACAGCCACTTTTTCAGTCTGTTTAGCTAATATGAGTGCTTGAAAAACTTCGTTTGGATAAACGCTGTACTTAACTGAAAGTAACGCGAGATGTTCGCCTAAGGTTGATTTTTTCTGTCTCAATTTACCCTCTCATGTTCTGAATTCCGAGAAAAAGCAAAGTTCTGCCGTTGATTCCAGCTTTTTCTCTTACCCAGTTTCTAAATCCGGATTATCCCCGTATATGGGAGTTTTACCTATATTAGGTTGACTATTGATCTTTAAACCATTTTTTACCAGACCACAGGGAAGATGGTTATTGTTTGGATTTTGTAAGCCATCTGGATGGTTAGGTTGGTCATAGATTTATGGAGGGGTCATCGGTGTGTCGTTTGGACACCCTTTTGTTCGACGCGTAAACCTGCCAGGTGGTGGTGTGTGTTGCGGTTGTTTTGCTCAATGGTGGTTTTATGGTGGATTAAGAGTTTTAAGCATATAATTAGACTGGTGATACTGACTGTGGCAAGAACAAAAGTTAAGGTTTCTCTGTTTGTCATTTTTGTTGTGCCGTGTATTGTTTGGGTGGCTTGAAGACCTCCATTCACATCTACGGTGTAAAGCGATAGACTGTGTGAACCCAACGATAAGCCGTCGATGGTTGTGTTCCCACAACCGCAACTATAACCCCCTCATCAAGTCTATAACCAAAACAAGACTTCTCATGTTCTGATGAAAATTCTAAAACAACCACAAGGGCGATGGCCACAAGGCGGGTTAATAGATGCTCTTACTAATAAGAAATAATCTTTAAAAATAGTTCCGACTTAATATTTGGTGGCTGTCTGGCCGGTTATCCTTTAACCTCATCAATACTCAGCCCAACTAATCACCGGGCTAGACAGCCACTACCCAAAGGTTAGTACGGCTACCGGTAGTTGTATTTCCGGCTTCCCTTTCTGGTTCCTACCTCTTTTGTGTCCATCAAACAGCCAAACACCCATTCATAACTCAAATGTGAGTATTTTAGTTGAATTAACCCACCAAACACTCGGCTTAGAACCTAAACCCCCAAAACAAACCGCCAAATCCTCAATCGACATATGCATGACTATTTACTTCTTAAAGAAGTCTTGCAAGAACTTTGCATGACTATTTACTTCTTAAAGAAGTCTTGCAAGAACTTCTCTACAGAAAGCATGTGATTTATAAGTATGGAGTGGGTCTATGTGGGGATAATGTGCAAACAGTTTGCACAGCAATTAGTAGGAAGTGAAATAGCGAAATGTCATATGGTAACAGAGAGATGCACAAGGCAACTTGCGCCGACTGCGGAAAAGAATGTGATGTTCCTTTCAAGCCAGACGGCACAAGACCAGTTTACTGCCGAGAATGCTACTCTAAACGTAGACCACCACGAAGATACTAAGCGTAAGCTTTAGCATCTTTCAACAGTTAAATTTTCTTTTTTATTTTTAACCTCTTCATCTCTCAAAAACAAACATCTCGAATGTCTGTACCTGCTTGTTTGTTTATTGCTTGATTATTTTATGCAACAACACTACAACTAAGCGCTCTCTAAATAATACTCAAACAGTTATTCCTCATAGAAATCATCTTGTACATGTAATTGGCAAGACATCTGACATAGCGGGATGCGGTTGTCTTGCAAAGGGTTTTTAAAGCACCATGAAATATGAAAAACCTCCATGGGCCCGTGGCTCAGTCAGGCTAGAGCGGAGGACTCTTAATCCTTAGGTCGCGGGTTCAATTCCCGTCGGGCCCGCCACACTAACATTTACAAACAAACTTATGTATGCATATGAAATTTCTTTTTTTACCCCTGTTCTGAGGTTCCTTTGGATAGTGTACCAAGTGTACTGTGTATTGGTTTTTTCTGGAACTATTTTTCAGGTTTTTTATGTGATCTATACACAAGTGCAATGCTTAATGCCGCTATCACAGCACATAGAATAAACACTAGGATAAACTCAGTCAATGGGAGCCCCACTATTTTAATCTCAGTTTGTAATTCAGATTGTTCAATAGTATGGGTGGGGTTGGACGTGGGATCCATTTGATTTGGTGTCTCATTGTTGTCTCTGGTGATAGTCACGGTTTTTGTGTTGCTCCAGCCGCTTGTTTCGCCTTCAAAAACATAAAAACTAGTAATAGGATTATCGGTTCTATACCAAAAATATCCATACATTGCTTCAACTTGCACATCAACTTTGCCGCCATCGGGATAATTCTCTGCACGCATGCGTATTGTAGTATACGCACCATCCTCCTGCTTATACCCCGAGTATTCACCAGCTTGGTGTTGTTGCCAGTATTCTCCATAGTTGCCTTTAGTGCGAACAGCATAATACAATTCATTACCCTCTAGGTTGTCTGGACGTTTTTGATTTTTAATTTTTATTTCTATTTCTTCAAAATCTACCGTGTAGTTTGGTGTTGTCATAGTGCTATCCATAGTTTTTCCAGTGTAGGGATCGATCCATTGTTGGAATGGGGGGCTCACCTCATAGGAGCCTGCAACGAAGGTTGCTGTAAATTCTGGAATTGCAGGTTTCTTTGGAGTGCTCTGAGCATGTACCTCACCTATGCAGGTTATACCTGTAAAAATCAATTCGCAAACTAACAGAGCAAACAGAACTGCACTAAAGATCTTTTTCATATCCAGCCCCTGTGTAGCTATGGTTCTGTCTGGATATGTAGTTTACTCTGTGCGCGATATCATTTGACACAGGCATCTCCCAGAAAAATGGGATACGATCCTCAGAAATATCTGGGATAACAGCCTCCTGAAATCGAAAGATCAAAGGTAACAATTGCATGATGTCAAAGTGGAGAGTACGCAAAGGTTCAATACGTATGGTTCCACACGTCCAGCGTGATGTGACCCAAGTAAGGGCGCCTCAAATCCAATTGCCAGAGGACCCCCGTGTTTGAGTAGTCGCTTGTTATTTATATCACACTCTGGCTATAATCAATTAGGGTGGAAAAATGGAATCTGACAAAGTAACTCCCCTGGTAGTATTGTTGCTGATAGGTGAAATAGTTGCAATTCTTTCCATATTGGTTGGTTCTCTGATTGTCGTTTCAGCTATATTTTCAGCTGTAAATGGCATTCATGACGTAGCTATTTTAGGTATAGGTATTGAACTGCAGTTTATAGGTGCAGGCGTAGTATTTCTAACTCATAGAGCTATAAATAACGCACATTGTAAACAGGAAGACACGCAAACCACTTAAACTCACCACAAACTCAGACTCAACACAAGCATGAGATTAACTCGCTTATCCTTTTGTATAACTGTCCAATTCATGGTTGCCTTACTTGATTGCTGTGGGTTTCTGTTATACGACCTGCTTTTAGGATAAATTTATACTAAACACTTTTTTATCCAGGATAAATTTATACTAAACACTTTTTTATCCAGGATAAATTTATACTAAACACTTTTTTATCCAGGATAAATTTATACTAAACACTTTTT
>Ga0123355_10012890_pt1 | contig 12975 bp, 9 predicted proteins | sample TergutEmb28metaG_3_FD_89872 | JGI IMG/M metagenome (GOLD analysis project Ga0123355, IMG submission 89872) | Embiratermes neotenicus P1 segment gut microbial communities from Petit-Saut dam, French Guiana - Emb289 P1 | ecosystem: Host-associated > Arthropoda: Insects > Digestive system > Gut ... | reverse complement strand
TCTACCAGTTACACAGCAGAACTTTCATGTAGCCTGGAATTTGCTATGTGATAGGTATAACAACGAGCTTCTAATAGCTGCAGCTCATATGAAGTCATTATTGTCACTGCCAGTGATCAATAAGGAATCAGCCACAGACTTACGAGCATTGATAAATCAGTTTCAAAGCAATTTTAATGCTATTAAGGCATTAGATATGAGCATACCATTGCATGAAGTGTTGTCTCAGATATTGATAGAGCGTGTGGATGAAGTTACCGGAAAACAATGGGAAATGAAGGCAGTCTCCCAAGGAATGACTGAACTTGAAGCAATAATTAAATTCCTAGAAGGTAAATGCCAGACTCTTGAACTAATTCACGCAAGTCAGCACCCTAGGAATAATAACAGCAGTGGCGTTAGCAAGCCAACCAAGCGTGCATATGCAGCCACACACAGCTCATGTGTTTTGTGTAGAGGCAACCATCCCTTGCATGGATGTAAGCAGTTCAGAAAAGCAAGCTCACAGCAGAGGTTGAATTTAATTAAGCAGAATCAATTGTGTTTTAATTGCTTGGGTAACAGTAATAGGACATCACAATGTAAGGTAGAATGGAGGGACGAATTTTGCAGTAGGAAGCATAATTCACTGTTGCCATGTGAGTCTGAGCCAGCTCAGGAAAACAAACGTAAGGAACCCAACAATGAATGTCAAAAGTGAACAAACTAACAACAGCCAGTAATGTGTAACAGTCTGTCATACGTCTAAGGGAAGGTCATCTTCACGAATACTGCTTTTTACAGCGACAGTTTGTTAGGAATAAATGTGGACAATTGGTGAAGTGCAGAGCATTGTTGGATTCAGCATCACAAGGTCATTTGGTAACAGGGCGTTTAGTTCAGCAACTTCATTTGAGAAAATTTAAGGCTACTAAAACAAATCATTATGCAGCTTCACTGGAGATAAAATCCAGTTTTAACAACTGGGAAACTAAAATATTTTGCGACGTACTTCCAAAGATAATAGGAATGATTCCAGCCACAATTGTAGATAGTAGTGACTGGGATATCCCGGAAGGATTGGTGTTAGCAGATGAGGTTTTCAACAGGCTCAACTCCATTGACATCCTGTTAGGAGCTGATATGTTCTTTGAAGTTCTTCTCCATGGTAAGAAGACGCGACCAGGAACTTATCCAGTTTTACAGGATACAGATCTAGGATGGATAGTTGCAGGCAAGATACCTTTAGCAGCGCCTGAAGAAGTTCCACGGAAAAGTTTCTTCATCCGCAACAATGACAACTTAGATCATCGTCGGCAGAGATTTTGGGAAACTGAAAACTTGCCTAATAAGACATGGACAGCTGAAAAAAAAATTGTGTGAAAAACTCTTTAAGAAGCGTACCGTACGAGGTGATACAGAGCGTTACATTGTGAGACGTCCTCAACGCGATAGTCAAGGCCGTTTAGGAAAGTTGTATGAACAAGCAAAGCGACGATTTCATCAGCTAGAGCGACGGTTCCAGGAACACCCAGATTTGCATCAGGCGCATTCGGGATTTACGCAAGAGGAACGATATTACCATCCACATCACGCGGTTTTCAAGAGTTCCAGCAATGCAACTCGTACTCGCATTGTTTTGACGGCTCATGTTCAAGTAACGGACTGTCTTTAAATGATGCACTTCTTGTAGGACCAACAATACAGCAAGATTTGTATTCCATCGTTTTGCGACTCAGAACATACCAAACTGCATTCACCGCAGATGTAGCTAAGATGTACCGCCATGTGAGGATTCATCAAGACGATAGAAATTTGCAGCGAATTTTGTGGAGAAGATCGGCTGAGGAACCAATAAGAACATACTTGCTGTCAACGGTGACGGTCAATGGCACTGCATCAGCACCTTATCTAGCAACACGTAGTTTGCAACAGCGTGCAGAAGATGAATCGAAGGACTTTTCACTAGCATCAGAAATATTAACAAACAATTTCTATGTGGATGATGCTCTGTGTGGAGCCAACACCATAGAAGATGCACTAATACAACAGCAAGAACTCATCGCGCTTTTGGGACGAGGGTGATTTCACCTACGCAAGTTTTGTGCCAGCCACCCCAGCATGTTAGAAGCAGTCCCTCCTGATTGCAGAGAAACGGAGGTACCCATTGAGCTGGGCGGCAATGAAGGCATCAAAACACTAGGTTTGCTATGGCATCATTATCAGATCAGTTCCTGATTAGCAAGGGAACATGTGTTAAAAATTGCGAGATCCTATAAAATCTGCTTACAGCAAACGTATTTCTTCTATCATTGTTGCTGTATTTGGTCCACTGGGTTTAATTAGTTCAGTTGTTGTTGTATACAAAATTTGAAGGTTGACAGAATTTTGTTATGGACAGACTCTACGATTGTGCTTTTATGGTTAGCAGCATCAGCTGGTAAGTGGAAAACATTTGTTGCCAACAGAGTTTCCCAGAGTTAACTGCAGAATGTGAGTGGAGACATGTTGCATCCGCAAGCAATCCAGCAGATCTCATATCACGGGCACAAATCTGGAGACCTTGAAGAATTCCAGGTTATGGTAGGTAGGTCCTGAATGGCAGAATCAGCATCAAGGACAGTGGCTTAACACTCCATTATTAAGGCATCCAGAACCACCACTAGAACAACGGGAGTTTACAACAGTTAAAGTTATTATTCAGTGTTCCCCAGCAGAGCTTATCATCAGATTTTCAACGCTATCAAGATTGCAAAGAGTAGCAGCCTATTGCTTGAGATTTTCTCACAATGCAAAAAACCCGTCGTTAAGAAGGACGGGTTGTCTTACCAGCACAGAATTAAGAGATGCACTGCACGCCTGCATTAAGATAGCACAGCACGAGATCTATGCCCAAGAAATCAGTGACCTCTGCAAGAAGGGTCAGGTTTCGTCGAAGAGCCAGTTGCAACCTCTGCATCCATTTCTTGACAAGGAAGGTTATCTTCGAGTTAGTGGAAGATTACAGCATTCACATCTTCCATACGACTCCAAACATCAATTAATATTGCCTCCTGCGCATCATTTTACAGAACTGATTCTAATGAATGAACATTTGAGGCTTCTGCGTGCAGGTCCACAATTATTGAGTGCTTCTTTGAGACAGCAGTAGTGGATACCGAGAATGAAGCAAGTCATTCGTCCCGTGTTTTATCGTTGCTTGCAATGTTTCAAGCTGAATGCCGCAGCATCACAGCAACTGATGGGTCAGTTACCTTTGACAAGAGTAACAGTGGTACGCCCATTTTTAAATGCGGGGACAGATTATGTGGGTCCATTTGAGATAAAGAGTGGCAATACTAGAAACAAAACTACAAGTAAATGTTACGTAGCATTGTTTATTTGCATGGCCACTAAGGCTATACACTTAGAATTGGTGTTTAATCTTACATCTGAAGCATTCATTGCAGCACTGAAACGCTTTATACTAGAAGATGGTTAAGAGATCACCTCTACAGCGATAATGGCGGTAACTTTGTAGGAGCCAATAGAGAATTGAAGGCGTTCTCTAAGTCTGAGGAGTTTTAAGGCAAGTGCACAACTATGCAGCAAAGACACAATTTCAGTGGCATTTCATTCCTCCGAATTCACCACATTTTGGAGGACTGTGGGAAGCAGGTGTTAAGCCTTTACAGTATCACGGGAAGAGAATTATTGGCAAGGCATTATTGACGTTTGAAGAATTTAGTACTTTGACTAAACAAATAGAAGCGTGTTTGAATTCACGACCTCTCATAGCACTATCCAGTGAACGTAATGATCGTAGTTATTTGAGTCTACGTCATATTGGTGCTCCACTGACCTCCCTTCATGAGCCATACTTTACCAATATAACAGTGAACAGCTTATGCAGATGGCAGCGAGTTCAACGCCTCAATCAGCATTTGTGGAAAAGGTGGTCCTCTGACTACTTAAATAACTTGCCGCAACGCAACAAATGGCGCAGCCAGAAACCAGACCTCCAGCCCGGAATGCTAGTGCTGCTTGGTGAAGATAACTTACCTCCCACGTCCTGGAGACTAGCAATTATTAGTGAAACATTACCAGGTTCCGATGGACACGTAAGAGTAGTAACAGTGAAAACACTTCTGGACAATTTAAGCTACCGATTCATAAATTAGTAGCATTGCCTGTGAAGTAATTCAGACATCTTAAACTTCAATGATGTGATTTATCGGGGGGGGGGTATTTTTAAGGTTTCATTTGTATAAGCATACTTGGCGGATGAATGTATTCTTCACTTTCTGTTTGTTTTGATTAGCCGGCGCCAGTGTTATCGTTAGAGCAGCGTGTGTTATGAATGCGGCAGTTATTGAGCTGTGGTAGCCTTGTGGGCTATTTGGCTGCCTTGACGCGAGCAATGAGCAACATTTTTAATTTAACTGGGAGTGTCAGCAGTTTTCCAGGTGTCCAACAATCCAGTGATTGAATCAAATACAGTCTTTTTCCAGGTGTCCAACAATCCAGTGATTGAATCAAATACAGTCTACTTTATTCAACTTTATACATTAATAATGTAGATAGACAGAAAAAACATATAATGGTGTTATTACAAAAAAAAAACTTATGGAGTTCAAGATTTTCTTTCCATGACCCTGAATTCTACTTCTGTTTTGCAGTAAGTGCGCGCAAACCATACCGGCGGCTGTTTTTGAAGAAATAACATATATGTTGCCGGTTATGATCTCCCAGATTTCCGAACTAGAACCCGCGTGTTCGTTGTCGAGGGCATTCAGCGATATAATTTATGTGAAAATCCGCATTATTTTCAGGAAAGAGACGGTACAATTCTAGGAGAAGTGTAATATCAAATGTTTTTCGTGTGCCGAAAAATATTTTTAGAAAGGGAGAAGCTTGCTTCTAAGCAGGATGGTCAGCACTTCGAGACTCCTCTAAGTAATAAAGAAAGACTCTCACGTGACAAGCAGACTTTAAATTCCCGGCTGATGCTGACTTCCTATGCGATTTAGGCGCGAACTGTCGTGGTCAGGGATATGTTTAATGGTAGTAGTGCTGCCACTGATTGTAGTAATAATTTTGGGCAGGTTCATTCACTGGTAACTTTTCGGGCTTCTGTGCGAAATATGCCCGATTCGAATGCCGCCTGGATTACTAGGTAAAGATTTTGTTGGTTACTCTCAGCCATGCTATATAAATCACATGGCACTTTTCTTCGTATATACTCCGACCTTCTCCTACCAAATTTTCACCGCTCACAATTTATAATCATTTCGTCATCTCTGTAACCCTGCACAACCTTATATCTAAATAGGTAATTATCAACAGTGGGTAGCTCAGTCGGTATAGCGACTGACTACGGGCTGGACGGTCCGGGATCGAATCCCGGTGGGGACGAGATTTTCCGCCAGCCCAGACCGGTCCTGGGGCCCACCCAGCCTACTGTAAAATGGGTACCCGGTCTTCCCCGGGGGTAAAGTGCGGCCGGGGCGTGCTGCTGACCACTCACCCCCTTCTAGTTCCGTGGTCGTGGAAGAGTAGAGCTATACCTCTACCCACCCTCTGGGCCACACCGGGCCTGTAACGGGATCACTTTACCTTTAATTGTCAACAGTTGTAGGTATATAGATACTGGTAAGGGTGATGTATTTGTTCCTAACATATTATTTATTACTTGTGTTGCATAATGTTAATGAAAATATTTTCTTGTGCTAAGAGTTTGATTTCCAGTCCGGTTATTTATAATAATTTTCAAAAGCAAGTTGCAATATAAATGTGTGAAGGAGGACTTTTTTTTTAATAAGTCCTAACCAGCATGAAAATGGTGAACAGGCTGTGAGGAAAAATCAAATGGGAAGTGCCGGAACTTGTCATTATAGCCTATAGGTCGTTGTTGTAAATCGGGTCATGGCAAAAGGTTCCTATCAGAATATTCTATATCGTTGTGTATGCTACAGTGGCATATGGGACGCGGCTATGTGAGGGCGTGAGCTTGAATCGGCTGGTTCAGTATACCGATTAATGTCGGGCTGTTATGAACTTTGTAATTAACGTGCGAGGTTTGTAAATGGCATTGAATTTCTTGGCAAACTAAGACTCTGTCAGTTTCTCAAGAAGGGGTTTTTTTTTTTTTCTGTGGATTTAATGTCGTTGACTATCCATCGTAGCCTGCCGAGTGTTGCAGGTGAAACATGCAGAAGTCAATCACCTTTGGGATGCCTTTGCAAAGCTGCGTAAAGCGACTGTTAGCTTCGTCAAGTCTGTCCGTCTGTCCATCCGTCAGTCCGTCAGTCCGCCCGTCCGTATGGAACAACTCGGCTCCCACTGGACGGATTTTCATGAAATTTTATATTTGAGGATTTTCTAAAATCTGTCGACAAAATTCAAGTTTCATTAAAATCGGGCAAGAATAAAGGGTACTTTACATGAAGACCAATATACATGTTTGATCATATCTCGCTCATTTCTTCTTAGAATGAGAAACGTTTCAGACAAAAGTTGTAGAGAAAATGAAAACACACATTTTGTGTGCAGTAACTTTTTTTTTCTTTCGAAAATCGTGCCGTTTATGAGATAATGTGGAAAAAAAACATTGTCGAGTGGGGCAGCCACAGATGACAACAGGACGCATGCGCAATGCATGCTGGATACTTAAGGCTACAAATACATACATTCAGATTGTGTAATACTCGTTGTTTTTCCACTGCAACAATGGTTGCACGAACGCACCTCAATGTGACGTTTATACCTGCATTGCCTGTCCTGTTGTCTCTTTATTTGAGCCGATCCTTTCTGAGGAAATGGAGCTGAGCTTCACGTAAAGTAGTTGTTCTGTTTGGACAATGGAAACCAACATTAAATCTGAAGCTGATGAATAAAATCCAACTAGATGCCACTTATTACTTTATTATGTTTATGTTAGGCTCAACATGTTTCGGGCACCATTATGCCATATACCATCAAATTTAAATCTGAGGGCTTAAAAGAGGTGGAGTTATACCGACTTATGACCTTCATACTTAACGACGTCATGTAGTCCGGCAGGTGGATACCATCTGCCCTAAAGACCTAGGTATTATTTTGTTCCGAAACGTTGGTTTCTCACTACCAGACTGCACGGTTTCATAATCTGGAAGACCACAATGTGAACAACATTAAATCCACCTCACAGATTTTGGTGTACGGACCCCTATACTAAATTTAATCTGTATATGATTACTGAACTACACAGGGCACTACATGCGTACAGAAACTACCTACACTGTGCTCGCAGCATGTTCGTTTTGCAAAGAATACATAAAAATCCTCATCGAAAAATGTCGGTTTTTAGGCTGTCTAACGTGTTGCAAGCACAGCTCACTGCTTTGCCAGATTTCAAGTTCGATTGTGGAAGTTGCTGGCCGCCACACCATAATGGATCTCACAGAACACCTTGAGCGAACTACTCACCTTCATGATAACATTAAATATGTTATAGTGATCCTGTATGGATATTTTAGTATATCTGTAATGTTGTAAGTACTTCATACTATGCAGTATGAATGGTGATTGGTGAAATGACAAGAATTTAGAGGAAGTGGTCGTGCCCTAATGAAGATACTGCCTCGAATTTCCCTGGAAGGGCTGAGGAAAACTAAGAATAATCTCAGGAAAGCCATTGTCTGGACTGAGAGACGAACCACGAATCTCCAGCATACATAGTTAGAACGTTACTGTTACACAAATCTCCTCATTAAAGAAGACATCCTGCTCTGAAGATGGAAACACTAAATTCTTCCGAAACGCTCGTATATCTCTACCCAAGCACACGGCTTCATATCCCAGCAGACTGTCGAATGAAATCTCACTGCTCCCCTTAGGTTTATGTCTTTCAGATTTTAGGTGGGCGTTTTCTCCTCTCTGGGTTGGCAGTGATGTATGTATTTTTTTTTCCGGAGGGAAAGAAATCTATTGACACTGGGTCATGTGGGTGTTGTGTTTCTGGTGCTCATCCCTTTGCCTTCTCATACCCTCCCTAGACTGTCTTGCCGTCTCTTTGTACCACTAAATCCTGCTGGCTAACTCACAGACACCTGCTCTTTCCTCATGCCACTGTGGTTTTACACCTTCGGGCCGGCTTATGTGTCTGCCCTGAAGATGGAGGCAATTGGTTGTTCCGAAGCGTCGGTAACTATATACCGTACCACACGACATCACACAAAAGACTGCAGTATTTTTCAAAGATTTTACCCTGAGGACCTCAAAGCTCACGTATTAAAACTGTTTCATATAGTCAAAAAACTGTAGACGTATAGGTAAGATCCGTGTGTTTGATTACTAATCATGAGAGTGGAGGTAAAGCTCCACGCATTTGTAACCTTTGTCACTGGATGAAAGTGGATCAGGTTCAAGACCTGGGCCCTTTACCGCCATCAAAGTTTCCCATGTACTGAATGGATGAACTGGATGGTTTCTATCGTTTGCCGGTGCACTGTAGAAGAAAATAGAAATCTCTGCATTTTCAGGGAGTCGAACTCCGGTCTTGCAGCCCGTAACCGGCACTGGAAACAGAGAAGTGACGGAAGGGATATAGGAAATATATTAGAACAGCGAGATAGAACAGGAAAGGGGGGGGGGGGGGGAAAAGAGGGAGGGGGAGGGGGAAGAAGAGAGAGAGAGAGAGAGAGAGAGAGAACTTTACAACTCTTTTGCACGGAATGATAGCTGCATATCGGGCCAAAGCCTCTGTGAAAATTGGGATGCCGGAAGCTAGAGAAGTTACAGTCACACGTGTAAGAGGTACGTGGCATTCGCATGACAAATTCTTACGCGTTATTATTATTATTATTATTATTAAAGCAGATGACGCTAGGCGTCGTCGTTGTCATATGTTTCTAGCACTGCAGGCGCGCGTCGTTCGTCAGTCGATGCCGAGCGTTCAGACGCTAGCGACGCCTTCTCATTCGACGCTTGAACTTCGTCGTGTACGTCTTTGTTTTCTGTTGTTGTGATCTGGGAACTTACACTCGGTAAGTTTAAAAGTTTTGTACGGGAGATTCACCCTTGGAATAACTGTATCAGTATCGGAATCTCGCTTTGTGCTCACCTGTCACATTCCTTCCTGTGACTATCCACTTAAAAACCCTGTGGTACCTATATTAACCGCTTACTTTAAAGCTCAAAATCTCCTCTTATTACCCAGATATTTCATTCATGTATTTAACGTGCTTCTTAGAATACACAGCGTTTTTTTTTCTGTACACTATGGGTCTTTGCAACGGAATGAGTTTATTGTGAGGTCTAGAGTCAGTTTTAATATACTACCGACACGATCACCCTTTTTAACTTGGTTGTCCCGACGTGCTTAGTCTGGTAAGTGATCCTTTTCGGGAAACGGGTGTGGTTCACCGAATCAAATATAGTTTTAGTTATTTCTTTTTACGTGTTGTTTTATTTACTTATTTTATTCTTGATACAATAAAGACATGCTGTATCAAGTTAAACAACTAAATCATTTTTTATTAAAATAACAGTCACTCGTTCTCCCTCCCACACATCGCTCTCGTACGCGACTGACTTTCTTACTGGACTGCTAGCCTCCGTTGTTCGCTGCTAATGTTTTCTCATTTAAAACTCTCCCCGTACAACCCCTCGTACCTATCGCCAACGGTTCCTGAACATACGTTGACAGACCGTGCGTAACTGGCGCCAGCAAACCTAATAAACAACTATATAAAAATGTTCGGCTGCAACTAGTTGATTAACTTAATGTTTCAGACGGTTAAAGCGCAGTGGTAGCTATATGTGCCACCAGCTTTAATATTAAATAACCAACTTCTTTGCGTGCAATGTGAACAAGGACTATTCCTTTAAACAGTTCATTGATGAAGTCAACATTATTTTTGTAGTGGAAATACTTTGAGGTAGGACTGTGATGTTTACAGGCTGCTTAAGAGACCGCTGAGATGGACTGCAGGCTTTAAACTATTAAATACGTAGAAGAGGATTATTGAACTTTTACCATGTGATATTGATTAATAACAAGAAAGGGAAATTTTGCGCCGTATGAAGCGTATATATTATAGAAATTTGTTCTTGTATGCGCCGTTGGCCATTATGTACACTGCTTATAAACTCAAAGCAACAATTACTGTAAACGTAACCACATTACAGATGAGACTTTAGATTATCACGGCGATACAGGTGACAATCTTTCTGTCATATGACGCCGTGTAGCTTTGCAAATATCGACGTTTCGAAGTATGATCCTGACTCTATTTTCACTCTTTTGGCCGAAGATGGGCGAATAAGCGTACATCGATACGTCGGTACCTGCTTACCAAACCATACGGACCCACGTCCCAGAAGCTTGTCGTCTTAGTGTTTCGCTGCCACTAGAGCCGCGAATCTAATATGCCGCATTTCACATGCGTCTCGCTTGCGTGAGAGGCTTAGCTTGAGGTCTTGCCGTTAATCATGCATGAGACAACGACCATTTTCATTTTACTTCACGGCTGGCCTGAATTCGATTTTCTGTCCACTTGTTGTTGCAGTCGGTCTACTGTACGCGGGTTGCCACAGTAAAGTATTTTAATAGCATTTTCATTAATACTGCATCTTGTAGTATTGCCACGTGTGTATATTCTTGGGGCTGGTTGGGTTTATACACCAATGCTGCTGCAGCTTGGATTCCCGTCAGCAGTATGGATACTAGACGCTCTCAGTTTCTAAAAGTACACGTCTTAGTTTCGACTTGTCTGCATGTCCGCATACAAAACCTCGAAAATCATGAGGTTTGCTGACATTTGTCTACGCTTTTCAATCTTGGTTAAGATAGGACGAAAAATCGAAAGCATTACTTGAAGACGTAAGCAAGCTTTTCTGCGCACTTCGTACGTAAGTACCTATTGAAAGCAAAAATGCTTCGAACGACAGTTGTAGAGGAGTGTACATTTCAGTCGTGATTTCTGCCTTCAGTCCTTCAGCCTACCAGGAGTTACCACTTACTGGTAATAACCTGACAACTGTTGCGTGTCCTGCAACAACAGATTTAGTTCCGAGCCGTGGAAGTGCATTTTTATGACCCTTTATACGAAATAAAATGTACATATCTTAATGTCAGTTTATGGATTTTCCAATTAATACAGCAGTACAAGTGACTGTATATTCTATGTTTTGTTGACCGTGCATCCCTGTATAATCTCGTAAATAAAGCCAACTTGGTGCACAGTTTATTCTTAGTATATTTATTCGTAGTATGTTTATCAATCTCGACATGTTTCGGGTGGCCATGTGCCCATCACCAGGAGAATCTGTGTTTATGCGACACTTGGTACTTGTTATTGTGTGTGGTTGACTGTCTGGTATGCAGGAGCACATGCCCATGCATACCAGACAGTCATCCACACAGAATAACAAGTACCAAGTGTCGCATAAACACAGATTCTCGTGATGATGGGCACAGTCACCCGAAAGATGTAGAGATTGATAAATATAGCACGAATAAATTGTGCCCCAAGTTGGCTTTATTTACAAGACTGTATATTAATTTATTCATCACATTCACTACGACATGTTTCGGCTGGTAATTGCGGCCGCCATCTGGTGGTAGTGCTACCGTTATATAAAAGGGAAGAAATGAGGCGGAGGGATCACCTTCACATTTAAAATACAAGTTTATAATTTTGTTATTATACAAAATAATGGCATAATAAAACATATCAATAAAATTGTTAACATGAACATGTTTCAGTGTATTGTAATTGTCGTATTGAATGTGATGAAAAAATGTATATACAATCATTTGCAGTGTTGTATTGATCGGAAAATCAATAAACTAACATTGATTGTCCAAGGACAGCAGGTTGATGTTTCCCAAATATACATCTCTGTTCCAAGAATGTTATTGTAACGGACTTGATCTCACGACGGTGACTATGAAAAGTACAGTCTCCTGGAAAATGACGCCGTGTAGTGGGGGCACAAGTTTAAACAACAAGACTAAAAACCCTCCCATTCCAGAAGATTGCAGTCTTCCCGTGTTGTTTCCCTGGAACTGGTTCACCCAGAAGCCGATACTCTTGTAGTCCCCAGTAGCAGGCGTTGGAAAATCGTCTTAGGGCTGACTCACGGGCGAGCAGCTAGAAAAATTTCAGCAAGTAGAAGTTCAGAAGAGACGTGATCGTCGGGTGATCACACACGTCACTGCGTCTGATTTAGCTTTAAGTTCGTGCTCTTTTATCACAGACAAACGTACAAATGGACCGTCTCACAACACTTCATGGATCTTTGACTACTGCAGCATTTATCAGTCTCCTGTGACATCAGAGAAGTCTGCCAGTCCGTTTACGTTTGTGTGTACATCAGCCACCGACCTTCTCCGTGTAGCCAAATGTCCAGATAGACGTTTATAAATTTAAGCCCGATCCCAGTGGCCTCGCGGTCTAAGGCGTAGTTCTGCGGCCGCTTGCCTGTTGAGGTTGTGGGTTCGAATCCCGCCGGAGGGGCATGGATGTCTGTCTCTTGTGAGTGTTGTGTGTTGTCAGGTAGAAGTCTCTGCTTCGGGCTGATCACTCGTCCAGAGGAATCCTACCGAATGTGGGGTGTTTTGAGTGTGATCGTGAAGCTTCGATAATGAGGAGGCCCAGGCCCATAAGGGGCTGTTAAAAAGGGTAAAGTGATCCCGTTACAGGCCCGTTGTGGCCCAGAGGGTGGGTAGAATTATAGCTCTGCTCTTCCATGACCGCGGCACTAGAATGGGGTGAGTGGTAAGCAGTACGCCCTGCCCGCGCTTTACCCCCGGGATAGACCCAGTACCCATTGTACAGGAGGCTGGGTGGGCGGAAAATCTCGTCCCCACCGGGATTCGATTCCGGACCGTCCAGCCCGTAGTCACTCGCTACACCGAGCGACAAAGGGCTCTTGCGCTATGGGGGGGGGGGGGGAAACCACTTTGGGGGTTTTAGGAATGTTGGGGGTTTTCCCGGAAAGGGAAGGGGGGAAAGGGGGGCGAGGGGGGCC
>Ga0123355_10012889_pt1 | contig 12977 bp, 10 predicted proteins | sample TergutEmb28metaG_3_FD_89872 | JGI IMG/M metagenome (GOLD analysis project Ga0123355, IMG submission 89872) | Embiratermes neotenicus P1 segment gut microbial communities from Petit-Saut dam, French Guiana - Emb289 P1 | ecosystem: Host-associated > Arthropoda: Insects > Digestive system > Gut ... | reverse complement strand
TTGTTGGGAAGATGATTTGTATCTCACGCACCAATATATCTTTAGTATGCTAAGCGTTTGTTCCCAAAACGGTAAAGTCGATAAAGGCGATATTGATCCAGGATTTATCAATACTTGCTTGGATTCTGACGGTGTGCTTCGCGAAATAAATGGAATTTTTTCTTTATACAAAAACAACCTACGTTGGCACAACCGTATTGCAGAAAGCCGGGAACTTGTAAGTCAACAGTTGCAAGGTGTAGCCGGTATTGTAAAAGGTTTATCAGATGAAATTGATATTTCATTGAAATTCCACGAAGGACTAGAAGAAGAAATGATTATGGCCTTACTTAAACAAAAAATTGAAGTCAATAGCGTTATTGTGTTGGAAAATAAAGCACATAGGTTTCGAGTAACAGTAAATCATAAACCCTGTGGCCATCAACGAGATTGTTTAAAAGAAATATTACCGGTATTAAATACCGTCTTAAAAAGAAAAATGCGTTTAGAGCAGTCAGAGTGCGATATCCGCAAAAATGTATGTTCGGCTAGATTTGTCGAAGATCAAAAACTAAAAATAACAACCGGTATTGCACATCGCGCCAAGACCTCAAAAGGCTCTGGAGACAGTTACTCGTTTATGGATTTAACTGACGGTACATGTCTGTTAATACTTAGTGACGGCATGGGCTCTGGAGAACGTGCTAGACGTGAATCTGCTGCAACAGTTGACTTGTTGGAAGATTTTATAGAAAGCGGTTTTGACAAAGATTTGGCTGTAAGAATGATTAACTCTGTTCTTGTATTAAAAAGCAACGAAGAATCATTTTCCACATTGGATATTTGCTCTATAGACCTATACTCAGGCGAAACTGAGTTTATTAAAATTGGTGCCGCATCTACATTTATTTTGCGTGACACAAAGGTTAATATTATCCGTTCTTCATCATTACCGATTGGGATGCTAAATGATGTTGACTTGGAAGTACATGCAGGACAACTTCAACATAATGACATAGTTATTATGGTAACTGACGGTATAACAGAAGCTGTAAATTATCGCACGTCATTTACTGAAACTAACGAAGATTGGCTTACAAGCACAATAAAGCAATGCAAATCGTGCAATCCTCAAGATATAGCCGATTATATTCTCAACGAGGTAGAAGAACTTGTTGGTATCCCAAAGGATGATATGACTGTATTGGTTGCTAGGGTATGGGAAAAGGGGTAAGGCGTAGTAGAGTGACACATCCTAATGCTTTTTTGGGGCTGTCAAACAAAAATGGCTTTCTAACAACGTTAAAGTTTTATCAATTGTGCTTTCTTCACTCCTCATGATGCTAAACAAATTATGTTTTTTAGCTTTTTCAGCCATTTCTTTCGCGCCTATTCGAAACAACTCGTTTTGCACTTCAAACTTTTGTTCGGAATTTTCCAACGATTGGATAGCCCTTGTAAAATCCATATGGTCTTCACGTTGATAATAATCGCGGATTATCAATTCGCCCGGAGCCAACAAACAAGCTATTTTGCTGACATCAGAGATCTCTAGAAGAAAATCAAAATCGTTTATCCAAATATCCGCCACAACTGTATTCCTCTGCGCCAATTTTACGATTTCTATTATCGAAAACGCTATATTTTCCATATTAGCGGCTTGGCTTTTTTCGCTTTTACTATCCGCATAAAATTCTTCAACAGACCTGCCGAAATATTCTTCGTTGTTAAACGGTTTCCCGCCATTGTAAGAATAAGGTTGATATTTTTCATCAATAATCGATTCCCAATCTTTCCAATTGGGTTCATTCCAGTTATCGCTAAAATAGGTAAATCCATATTTTCTAGATAGTTCCCTACCCATTGTAGTTTTACCACCACACGCAGTACCCACAAAAAAATATACGTTTTGCAAACTACGTTTCAATATATTATTTGCTATATTCATAATGCGTTCCTCTCTTTATGTCGTTAAATCACAAGCAAATCTGTGTACCTGTTCTGCTAATTACCACTTCTTTTACCATGATATAAAAAATAGCTGCAACTGTCTACGCAGGTTTTTTATTGGAATCGGTATTAGTCGTCAAAGTAGATTATTCACATAAAAGCTGGTATGGTGTCATACCACTTTTTGCCCGAAAATACTGCATTATTCGCAATATTGATCTAAACCTAAGTGGTGTCCAACCATAAATAAATGAAGTACATTTTTGAATAAATACATTCTCATTTTATTAACGTCATTTCATTCACGAGTAAAAAAGAGCATACATAGTCACGCAATTTTATGTCCTATGTGTTACGATTATCTGAGGGAGGCGATGATCATACACGCATGGGAATCAATCCAAAAAGTCATTGACTATATCGAAGATAATCTTTATGAAGAAATTGCTATTGATGAGCTAGCGGACATTGCCGCGTTATCACAGTTTTATTTCCAGCGATTGTTTGCAAGGCTCGTAAAAAAGCCTGTACGTGAATATATCAAGCTACGACGATTGGCTGGTGCTACAGCAAGCCTTGTAAGTAAAGAAAGTCGTGTAATAGACATTGCAACCGAATATGGTTTTGGCTCTCGAGAAACATTTTCTAGAGCATTCAAAGAAACCTATGGTTTATCTCCCTCTGAATATAAGAACAAACCCGTTGCACTTAATTTTTTTGACAAGCCAAATCTTTTATTCAATTATGTAATGATAGATGAAGGCGTGCCTTTGATCACAGAAGGCATAGTTTTGGAGTATAATCGCATATTCCTTGATAGACCTGTCTATTTTCTTGGTCTCGAAGACTTTTGGCAGTTCAAGCCTGGCAAAATGCTTGGGGAAAGACCAGGCATCTCCGGACCTGCCGTTATTTGGGACAGGTTTCATAGTGTGATTGGCAATATCCCATGTATCCCATATGGTCGACAAATTGGCGTATCTTATCATGGTGACGCACCTGATGGTTGTTCCACTTACTTTGTGGGAGCCGAGACTGAACTTGCTACAATTAGCGAATCTGATCCTTGTTATAAAAGCTGGGAATTGCCGTCAAGAGACTATGTCGTTTGTCGATACGAAGCCCCCGATCATGACCGACTCATTGCCTCCCTTGGCAAAATGATGAAGTTTACACGATTTTGGTTAAAAGGACATGGGTTGCGAGCAGATGGTTTTTTTCCTGAGATCTACTACAACACTCCACATGACATAGACCATGCATATATGGAAATGTGGATTCCTTATAAAAAACGCGAAGATGATGACAAATGAGGTGACAAGATGCAAAAAACACTTGCAGATATGGCGAATTATCTAATAAGACTCCTCCCGAAAAAAATACCTGACGATCTTGCTCTTGATACAATTTTTAATGATATAGCACACACGAGAAGTATGCGAGAGGGAGTTGGCGCATTTAGGGATTTTATGTACTGTGTATACAAACATTTGGTCTTGGTTGGTGCTAGATATGACAAACCCAAGAAAGAGGCCCATCCATTTGTTGATGGGACAAATATTGCACCAGCCTATCCCTTCTTGTGTAGCATTGCATCGATTTTAACAAACATAGGTATACATGGTGAATTGTGTGAAAACGGTCAAACTATAACACTTGCTAACACAGATGCACTTATTGCTACCAACAATATATCAAGGGCTAAGTTAACAGCGTCTAAAACAACTGATTGTTTGCTGTTTTTGATTGAGTGCGGCCTACAGGTTGAGGGGATCGAATTAGGTGCTGACAAACCATGTTTGCCAATACTAACACCAATCGCTTTTTCATATCCCAAGAATGCCGCTATGCTTATTGGCCTCAAAGTTATGGCGATTGCTCAGTGTCAATTAGTGACAAGCTCTATCCAAGATATATTATTAAGATGCGATTATAGGGCATTAGCAAACGCCGAAATAGACATTTTTGCAACACTAAAAGATTTGATTTTGCCGCTTTCTGACGATGTGCAAGAGACTGTGATCAGATTGCACGAAGAATATATGTCGCATGGGTATAAATGCACATACTACGCATTACGCTTTTTCTTCCGATTTACCTACTATTGTAGAAGTAAAGAACTCTGGAGATTAAATATTTCGCTAAAAAACGGCTGCACTATTAGCATAAAATCTACCAACTCAAACAAATACCCCGACGTAGTAAAAAAGCTACCCCAACAGCTTCAAGACAAAATCGCAAAAGGGTATGGTTGCGGTAAAAAATTGGGTATAACCGATTCTTGTGATGGCGGTTGCCGAGGTTTTCGCGTGGCTATTGATGACAATTTTGTTGGTATATATGACAATGTAAAAGCATGGATTGATGCCGAGATGCAGTATATGTTTAAGAAATAAAATATTGGTACGAAAGAATGAGTTCGTGGATAAGGCGCAACCGTCCCCACTCGATCATCTTTCATTATGGTTGGTGAAAGTCAGCTTAAGAAAGAAGGAGTGCGTTTGGACGGCGAAGCCGTCCACACTCGAATGCTTTAAATACTTGGTGGCAATGCCAGCCTTAATAACATATTAGGAGGAAATACAATGGAAAAATTCGCAAAAGGAATGTCGCTTCTCGAAGAGAAATTCGGCAATTTCAAAGACAATGTACTTGGGCTTGCAACTATAGCAACAGATCCAAATGCAGATGGCAAACCCCGACCCGTAGTACGAGATGTGGATGCATTTTACGAAGATGGAACATTTTATGTAATAACATATGCAAAATCATCTAAAATGGAACAGATTGCAAAAAACAACGAAGTTGCAATCGCTGTAAACTTCGAATGGTTTACCGCAAGTGGTATAGGCGAAAACTTGGGTTGGGTAAAGAAGCCAGAAAATGCCGATCTAAGGACCAAGCTACGCAAGGCCTTTGAAAAGTGGTATGACATGGCAAATAACGAAGACGATGAAAATTGTTGCTACTTAGCAATCCGTCTTACCAATGGCATCATCAATCTAAATCATCACGAAACACTGATTTTTATGGATTTTGAAAATAAAACAGCTATCGTTAAAGGAAAAGATATATAGTCATTGCGTCAAAAGATCAACATATAAGGCAATTTTCGTACAATACGAAGATATAGTAATTACTATATAATAATATTCTACCAACTTGCCTTATTTCATCAAAAACGTATATACTACACACAATTTCGACAAAGAGGAGCTTCTCATGCCTACATATACGCCTATGATGGAACAATATTTTAGTATAAAATCCCAATACAAAGATGCTATTTTACTCTTTCGCCTTGGCGATTTCTATGAAATGTTTTTTGACGATGCAATCATAGCTTCCAAGTGTTTAGATATTGCATTAACTGCTCGTGATTGCGGTCAAGAAGAACGTGCAGCAATGTGCGGCGTACCTGTTCATGCTGTAGAAGGATATATCGCAAAACTTGTAGCTGCGGGACATCACGTGGCTCTATGTGACCAAGTAGAAGACGCTAAGTTTGCCAAAGGTCTGGTAAAACGTGAAGTTGTACAAGTTATTACACCAGGTACAATAATCGAAAGTCACCTTTTAGAAGAAGGTCGTCACAATTATATTACATGCATACACAAAGGCCCTAGATGTTATAGTCTTGCAACAGCAGACATAACAACAGGGCTTTTTATGGTGACAAGCATTGCACTTCTTGATGATAACAAACTATTGGACGAACTCACACGTTTAGCTCCTGCGGAAGTGCTGTTGCCAGACGACTTTACATTGGCACGAGTTGTAGAAAATGTAACAGGGCAACGGGCAACCAAAGCCCCGGCGTGGAGCTTTGGCACATCAACCGCATTTGAAAAACTCACTGCTCATTTTGGCACCTTTCACCTAGAAGGCTTTGGTTTATCAGAAAACGCGCCAGAGATACCAGCTGCTGGCGCACTGCTTTCTTATTTATCAGAAACACAAAAACATACCCTAACCCAAATCACATCCATAAAAAGCTATAGCCAACAAACACATATGATCCTTGACGCATCAAGCCGCCGCAATTTAGAACTCACAACTGATCTAAAAAACCGTACAAAAAGGGGGTCTCTCCTTGGAGTGCTTGACAGGACAAAAACTGCAATGGGTGCTCGCTTATTAAGAAATTGGGTAGAATTGCCACTAATGTGTGCAGATACTATAAACCGACGTTTGGATGGAGTAGAAGAATGGTTGTCTTCTCCCCTACCTCGAGTCGAACTTCGGGATTTATTATCTAGCGTCCATGATCTTGAACGGGTTATGGGTCGTTTATCAACAAGATATTGCACTGCAAGAGACTTGTCTACCTTACGTGCTTCGCTATCTCCTTTGCCCGCAATATCATCATTACTAAAATTAATGAAATCCCCAATATTAAACGAAATTTCAAGGACATATGATGACTTGGCCGACATTCACGATCGGATAAACCAGGCAATAGTCGATAACCCTCCTGGACTAATAAAAGAAGGAGGTATGATACGTCATGGTTTTAATAAAGAACTAGATAATCTTTTGGATGTAAAGGAAAATGCCGCAAAGTATTTATCCGAAATCGAAACAAGAGAAAGGGAAGCTACTGGTATCAAGAACCTAAAAATTAGGAATAACCGCGTCTTCGGATATTATATAGAGGTGACACAATCTTATCTAAACCTTGTACCAGATACGTATGTCCGCAAACAAACATTAGCCAATGCCGAAAGGTATATCACAGCCGAACTAAAAGATTTGGAAGACACAATCCTATCAGCTGAAGAACAAACCGCCGCATTAGAATATGAACTGTTCGAAGCACTACGCCGCGAAGTAGTGGAACAAATTGCGCGCATTCAATTTACGGCAATGGCTCTTGCTACCGTAGACGCATTGCAATCTTTGGCAGATGTAGCCGACCGTAATCAATATGTAAAACCAAATGTATCAAGAAACAGCCAAATAAAAATAAAAGAAGGCCGCCATCCAGTTGTAGAAGGCTTGCTTGGTCACGGATTTGTACCCAATGACAGTATTCTTGATCATGATAAAAACCGTTTATCTATTATTACTGGCCCCAACATGGCAGGCAAGTCAACATATATGCGACAAGTTGCGTTAATAGTATTAATGGCACAAATTGGGTCATATGTACCTGCCGAAGGAGCTGATATTGGTTTAGTTGACCGTATTTTTACAAGGGTTGGTGCATCAGATGATTTGGCAACAGGACAAAGCACATTTATGGTAGAAATGACAGAAGTTGCAAATATCCTAAACAACGCAACGGCAGATAGTCTTGTTTTGCTTGACGAAATAGGTAGAGGAACTAGCACTTTTGATGGTCTATCAATTGCCTGGGCAGTTCTTGAGTATATCGTATCAAGAATCGGATCAAAAACATTGTTTGCCACCCATTATCACGAACTTACGCAATTGGAAGGTCAAGTAGAAGGCGTAATCAATTACTGCTTTACAGCTCACGAAACGCAAAATAACGGAGAAACAGATATTGTTTTTCTTAGAAAACTCACTCATGGTGAAGCCGGTCAAAGTTATGGCCTCCATGTGGCAAAACTTGCAGGTTTACCTACAGATACATTAGCCAGAGCCAATCAATTACTAACAGTTTTAAACAATGCTGATATTTCCAAAAAAACCGAAAACGTTACTCCCCCATCTCCAACTGTATCTGTTGAAGAAAACAAATTGGTGCAAGCAGTAAAATCCATTGATGCTGACAATATTACACCGATGGATGCATTGATAATTTTATCTCAATTGAAGGATTTGCTTGTATAGTAAAAATTAAAAACCTAAGGCGAGGCTCTGAGAAGTTTTCATTCTTTGTCCACTATCTCATTATTCGTATTTAGCACTTATTTAGAATACGGATGACTCTAATAACGCAATCTGTCAAGGGGGTAAATAACGCTTAATCAATTTTTTTTATAAGCATTTTAATACTGCCCATTGCAAAACTAACCCTAAAGGCATTTATCAGTCTTTAGGGTTAGTTTTCTTAGAAAATTTTCCTCTTGACAATCATTTAAGGCATGATGTATACTTGATGTAAGGCGCGTTGTATTAACGAACAGGAGGAAACGCATGGGTAAGTTAAAAAAACTTCCTGACACGGAGTTTGAGGTTATGAAAGTGGTTTGGAGCAACAAATCGCCTATCACCACATCGGAAATAATGAAGCTGTTAGGGAATGAACGGGAATGGAAAATCCAATCAGTTGTTTCTTTCGTATCTCGGCTTGTTGAGAAAGGTTTTTTGCGTTCGGAAAAATTTGGCAAGGAAAGAACATATTATCCGTTGGTAAGCAAAGCGGAGTATCGTAAGTTTGAAACAAGCAGCGTAGTCAAACAGTTTCACGATAATTCGTTTCTCAGTCTTGTAACTACTTTATACGATGATGATGCGCTGACCGACACAGATATTGACGAGCTGCTCCAATGGGCGAAAAAACGGAGGAAATAATATGCAGGAGTTTATGATTGCTTTAATTGCTTGCTCTATTGTTATGTCGATGCTTGGACTTTTTTACATGGCAATTACTCCGCTTATGTCAAAGCGATATTCCGCAAAAGGGCGTTACTACACATGGTTGATTATTATTGTCGGATTGATAATACCTTTCCGTCCACAATTTGATAATCTAAATCCTATCATGCAAATAGACATACCACGCCATACAATGTCGCAAACCCAATTCATGGGCGGCGATTTGATTTTTATTTTGGCTAATCCTATTGAAGCCGCCGTTACGTCTGTGGCAGCAAGTGTTTCATGGTGGGCAGTTTCAGCGATTGTGTGGTTGGTCGGATTGATAACTTTTCTTGTCATCCATGCCATAAAGCACTATCGCTTTACAAAAATGGCGAAGCGTTGGAACGAAATTATCACAGACGAGCGAATTATTACTGTATTCCAACAGATAAAAAATGAAATGGGAATAACTAAGAGTATAAGTCTTTTTCATAATTCAGATATGGGTAGCCCTTTAATGTACGGTTTTGCGAAACCCTGTATTGTGTTGCCGACAACATCTTTGGCAGAAGATGAACTCCATTTTATCCTCAAACACGAACTTGTGCATTACAAGCGAAAAGACTTGTTTTATAAGATGTTAATGCTGATTGCTACGGCAATTCATTGGTTTAACCCCGCCGTTTATTTAATAGCAAGGGCGATTGACACACAATGCGAAATATCCTGTGATAATGAAGTAGTCCGTGGTACAGACACAGACACTCGCCTACAATACAGCGAAACCATTATAGGCGCAATTAAGTACCACACGAAGATAAAAACAGTATTATCAACTAATTTTTATGGAGGTAAAAAAGGCATGAAAAACAGAATTTCATCTATTATGGATACTCGCAAAAAAAGAGTGAGCCTGTTCATTTTCGCCTTTGTTTTGCTCGTTACAATATGCACAGGCATTATATTAGCCACAAGAACGACTGATGAACCGAGCGGGAACATAATCCCCATAGGCTCTATGCCTATTCCCTATGCGGGATTTGATTTTAATGCGCTCATTCCGATTGATTCTGACGAGCTATTTATGGAATGGGAAAATGAAATGATTGATTTATTAGCTGACCATGAAATCGCTGCTTTAATTGCTGAAGGTGCTACATGGCTTGATGTTTTAGTGGTATTAGGGGCAAGATAATATTGATACACTATTTAACGAAAGGGGTGTCGTTATGAGATATGCGACTGAGTGTGCCGTAAAAAATGTCGTGCGTAACAAATTTTTTACGGCACTTAATGTGGTTGCCCTTACGGTCAGCTTCTTTTTTCCTGTGATAATACTGGCCGCCGCCAATAGCATTTTTATGGCGGATTTTTTTAGTGTTCCTGCAAACCTCGATAGAGTCGGCGGTATGGCTATAATCGGTGAACACCACGCTATTCTTGATTCTGATTTAGTAAGGGAAGCCGTGCCTGAGATTGAATTTATAGCCAGTTCAACAAGGGAGCGTTCAATTTTTCTTGCCAACAATAGAACATCATTTGGGGAGTTACGGAGTTTTGGCATAGAGTTTAGCGACATTCTCCGCCCCTACATGGTTAGTGGTCGGCACTTCACCCAAAGCGATTTTGACAAGGGAGCAAGAAATGCTGTAATTACAAGCAATCTTTACAGTAGTCTTGGTGGTAATGTGGAAACGGTAAGGGTTGGCGGCGTTGATTTTAATGTTATTGGCATTGTCAACAACACAAGGTTTATCGGCGGCTCTGTTTTTATACCTTCAACAATCCATTACGAAATAACTGGCGAAATTCCGACTTTTTACGAAATTCAATTAAGGCAAGGGTATTCATTCAGAAATGACGGTAGTAACGTAGTTAGCAGACTGGCTGGGAGTTTTGGCATTGATTCCTACTTCGGCGCAGATGCTTATAGCGTGTTTGCAGAGAGCGGTTACAATGTGGCGGCAATTATCGTTCTTGTGGTTACTTCCCTTGCGGTTTTGGCATATAGCATTTTGAATGTAACAAGCGTTTTGATTGCAAAATATGAAAATGAAAGCAAGGCAATGAAAATAAGGCTTTTAATCGGAGCTTCAAAATCCGCAATCAAACGACAAGTATTCATAACTCTATTGATTTATGTGTTTATTGCCATTGTTCTCAATGCGGGCTTGATTGCTGTATCTATGCCATTGTTCAGCAATTTGCAAAGGATAGGAATTTTTCTTGATATAAATGTTGCTGTGATATTGATTGCGTTGTTTGTGGCAATCTTTACTGCACTTATAGTTTCGTCAAGAATTGTGTCAAAGCTGTTCAAAAAGCAATTTAGCAATTAGGAGGTAATCATGGGTTATATCGGTTCAAGCGCAATAAAGCGTGTGTTCAGAAATAAGCGGATATACATCATCTTTGCGGTGCAGATTATGATTGCCGTACTTATTATTTCGGTTGTTTCGTCCATCGCAACGTCATTATCAAGGGAGTATGAAAATTTACTGGAAGATAGGGCAAGTAATGTGTTCTATTTCACAGCCCATGCAAACATACGCCATGATGATTTGGCGGGATTGATGCAGGGCGGCATTTCTGCTTTGCTCACAACATTTACAATGGAACACCATGAGCATATAAATAAACACTTTACTGATGTAAAGGCATGTCTTGCTGTGAGGTCGGTTGTTACAGTTAATCCATTGGCTGAAACATCCTTTGTTGTATTCAGCACAACAAACGAATTTTTTGACTTTGCACTCCCGACAAATCACATTATAGATTTGAATGATGCCAACATCATATATGCAGACCCGCAATTCATACACCAGTTGGCAGAGGGGGTTGCCCTTGCTCCGTTCTTCTTTGAAATGACTGTGCCGAATTTGTTGTATGTTAATGTCGCCGACAATAGCATTACGCTAACAAACGGCGAGGTATTCCATGTAAGACCCATACAAGATATTGTTGCCGATGGACACACCCAAGTATTTTTTGACAACGATTTATGGAACAAAGAAGATTATACACATTATATCAATGAAATCGTCATAGCACCCACCCATTTTAAGTTAGGGGGCATGAGCCGTGCAATACTGGCGGTAGATTTTATTGACGGAAATATTGACGGCGAAATGCTGTTGGGTATTACAGATTTTTTAAGTGCCGATTTGGGTGCAGAGGTTCGGTTCGACAGTCTATTTCAAAGATTTTCTGCTCAAACAGATGAAATGGCGGCGGTTTTAAGCACGGTCAACATGATACTATACTTCTGTTTAGCTGTCATTTTCATAGGCTTTTTGGGGCTTGTGATTATTCTATATGAACGCCGAAAGAGAAATATCGCCATGTCAATGGTGTGTGGAGCATTTCACAGGCAGATTGCGGCTGAGGTATTGCTTGAGGTTGGATTTGTAGTTATGTCGAGCGTGGGAATAGCTACGATAATCAGCTTGATAATCCAAAATACACTTATTGATTTTAGAGAGTTCCCATTTTATGTAAACTACGGATTCATCGGCATTTTAATCTTATCTGCCATAGGCATAAGTATTATGGTAGTTGCTGTCCCTCTTACGCAGATAAGAAAAATAAATATCCCCATGACCCTCGCCAACACAAACTAATTTTAAGGAGCGTTTACCATGATTGCTTTGAAAAATATTCACAAAATATACAACAAAGACGGTGTGCAGACACAAGCTCTTGACGGCATCAGCCTGTCCATTGATAAGGGCGAATTTCTAATGATATTAGGTCAATCAGGTTCGGGCAAAACAACATTGCTCAATATAATGGGTATGATTGATACCCCAACAAGCGGTGATTATTCATTTCAAAATAGAAACATGGCTTCGCTCAATCTTAACGAATTGGCTTTGTTCCGAAGAAAAGAGGTTGGTTTTGTTTTCCAATCGTTCAACCTTATTTCGGATATGAAAGTTATTGAGAACGTGGAAGCTCCGCTTGGGTACATGCGCATAAAAGGCAAAGAACGGCATAAAAGAAGTCTTGAAGTGCTAAAGAAAGTCGGGATTGCCGATAAAGCAAGCCGCTTTCCCGCGCAGTTGTCGGGTGGGCAACAACAGCGTGTAGCGATTGCGCGGTCTTTGATTACTGCTCCGTCACTAATATTGGCAGACGAACCAACAGGCAACCTTGACACAAACACCACGACAGAAATCATGGCCTTGCTTACTGAAATCAATAAGCAAGGCACAACGATTGTGATGATTACACATAATTTAGATATGCTGAAATTTGCTACCAGAAGTTTGACAATCCGTGATGGAAATTTAACATAATACTTTATAAACTCTGGTCGTTTTTGTTCACGCTCGGATTTTCCAACCGCTTGGCTTTACGCTCGGCATTATAGCGGTCACGGCTTTCTCGTTGTTGAATGACTGCATCACGCTTTTGCTGTTGTTCAGCTTCACGAGCGGCAGTAACGCCTGTAGCATTTTCGATTCGCAATTTTTCCGTGAGCAATTTATCTTTTTCTTTTTCAAGTTGGGGTCTTGTGCCGTATTTTTTCTCGGTGTCTTTTTGATAATCAAGCC
>Ga0123355_10012888_pt1 | contig 12979 bp, 11 predicted proteins | sample TergutEmb28metaG_3_FD_89872 | JGI IMG/M metagenome (GOLD analysis project Ga0123355, IMG submission 89872) | Embiratermes neotenicus P1 segment gut microbial communities from Petit-Saut dam, French Guiana - Emb289 P1 | ecosystem: Host-associated > Arthropoda: Insects > Digestive system > Gut ... | reverse complement strand
GAAGTGAAATTCTAAAACTACCGTCAGTTCGCAATTGTTTTACATTAGCAATGACAAATAAATTGGTTGTCATCATAAATAGTCTTAAAGTACCAAAAATTAAGAAAATATTACTATATGAAATGAAATTCCTTGTACCAAATTACAGCTGCCTCCAGAACCCCTGACTAGGGGGCTATCGCCCACAGATCCCCGTTCTCTCTCTCCAACTGAATTTGTTGAACCTCCCCTGTACAAAATTCCTGGGTACGCCACTGATTCAGTAGAAATGTTTAGTGCCTACACGCAGGAAGTTAATTTAAAAGTTTTATAATTCTCAATTTATTTTACTTACGTTTCTGTTTGGGCCTGATATACGTACAGGAAATTTTAGCGTGAAGATTTGTGAAGTTATGCCTTTGCCTGGCAGTGTCAGAAACATCATCTTACTTCACACGCACACCATACTTTCTCAGAACTTCACTAACATTTTTTTTATTCACACCAATCGCAGTTCACACACGACATTTTAGCTGCGTCCCTGTCACGAACCGAGACTGACCAAACTTTGTTGAGTTCTGCTGAGTCTACCGACTTACGCTATCATTTCCAGTATATTTTTCACCAGGAGAAATCGAGTCTACACATTTTCTTAGTCCGTCAAGGAAAGAGTAACTAAAACAGAGATATTTCAGTGGTTGTCTAAAAATGCATAAAATTCCATTGCCTAAATAAATGATGCAGTCACTCGATGCCCCTGCTTCTTCACTCTCGCTGTACCAAACCATTTCAGATATCCGGTTTGGGGACAGGAACCCGGCTGTCTTACGCACAGACATTGCAGAGTGCTGACTCAGAAATTAACATTCAGTCAGGCTTATTATGATGAAGTTGGAAGGACTGGTAACGCATTGAAATGCCGTATTATTTCAGCTGGTTTATGGCTCTAATATTTACAGATCAGTCTGTTTATTTCTATATATCAAACTGCAGTTGGAATTGAAACCCCCCCCCCGCTGAGTTTGCGAATGAAGCTTTTTACTTGTAGTAAGTTAGGCAAAAATCATTATCTCACTGAACTGCCAGGAATTACCTATATTTATTTGTACGGGCGAATTTATGCATCCTGTTTATCTTACATTTCAAACCATCCTTCTCGATTAGGGCAGAAACTCAACTGAAATGTAACACTGGCATTTCAGAAAATTTAGCATTGGCATTTTTATCATATACAGACAGGTTCTACTTGGTCCCTTTTAGCAGTAATATATCCTGCAACAGTCCAAATAAAGTGTGTCTGTGTTATGGTTACAGGTTCACAAACTGTAAATATAGCACTCAAAGATGTATTTTGTTTGTGCCGAGCGGGAAAAGCAAGAAAATTCTTATACGAAGCACACCTTCAGGGAGAGACTTCCTGTAACAGCAACGCTTGGCAGAGTGAATGAGGCTTTACAGTGTGTGTGAGGTCTCAACTTCTGTATGAACGAAATGCAATCCGCTGCTTATTCTCTTCAGAAGGAAGTGAGTCAGTTGCTTAGTATAAAAACACACATACAAGGTTCAAAAGATTTACAGGGTGGTTAAAAACTGCTATTCATGACATGCATGTGTACATAATTGGATAAAGTGGCCGGAGCGCGAATCTGACCACAAAACATTATATAATGTGGAGATAACGTGTGGGACTATAATTCTAAGCCTGTACGTGACTGTGCGGAGCATTTAAATGGCCGTAGTGCACCCATTTGGTGCTTCCGTAGGATGCCGATTTAAAAGGATCGGGTGCGTTCGTCGGATAAAGGTTAATGGATACTCATCTAACTGGCAAGAATTCAAACCTGTATCACGAGTGAAGGAATAGGCAGTATGCTAAGAGCTCAATTCAAAGTGCGCAGGACCAGAAGTGGGGTTTCAGACTGTGCAATTGAACTGTCCAATGGTTTCAGCACATTTGTATGGTCTAGGGGTGGTTAGGTTCTGATGTTCTAAGCTATGATCTTCAATATGAGTATTAGAAGCCGTCCTGTCTTGTATATGTATCGTACAAATGTACCGGTAATACATAATTTAGTACACTTTACATCAATTGCAAGCCAGCAAATAGGAATTCGATTTGTTAAACCTATATCGTAACACATGTCTCATAAAATAAAAATCAGTTGACCTTGGTTTCAGAGTTTTCATGTGTGCATTTGACACAAACTCTTGGAAGTTTATCCAGGGATTTTGTGATCACTGGTATCACTTGAACTTCCGACAGTTCCAACACTAACAGTGTTATCAACGTACTTTGCTAGCTGGTCACACTGAAGCCTAAATGACCCCCATCCCTTCATCCTTCATATCAGCACTAGGGGCATGCATACATGGCTGTCAGAATTTGCCTTTGGATTACTGGTCATTTGTCACAGGCAGTTTTGAGAAACTGTGCAGTTCCTGCCCCTCATTCTTTTCATTTTCAGTGCTAAACAGTTGTAGCGGGTCACCTACTTACATATTCTGTAGTAATCCAAATACTTGACAAAAAATGGGAATACGACAGGGCAGTGCATCAGCTATTTATACACGTCAAGAAAGTGTATGATTTGGTTAGGAGGGATTTTTTGTATAGTATTCTCATTGAGTTTGGTATCCCCATGAAACTGGATAGAGTAATAAGAATGTGTGTTGAAAGGAAACCTATAATGAAATGTGGATAGGCTGACTTCTGATATGTCTTCAATACACCAACAAAATTCACATATACAATAAAATACATGTATTATCACCTTATCTGCTACATGTTTCAGCGCTTATTGCATCATCTTCAGGGAGAACCTTTTTATTTTGTGTGTACGCTCAAAACAATTGTTACATTTGTTGATTACATCGGTTTTATGCAGTTACTTTAAAGAAAAAAACATGTTTGTCTTAAGTTCCACATTGAAGCAAACATGGTTGTTTAAAGTAAGTTTATAAAACCTATGTAATCATAGAATGTAACAGTAGTATTGAGTGTACACAAACTTGTCTCTGAAGGTGGCCCAGTAAGCACCACAACATGTAGGAGAAAAAGGTGACAATACATGTATTTAATTGTATGTGCAGTTTGTTGGTGTATTACGAGACATAATGTATGATAAATGCACAGAATGGAAAGCTGCAAACTGACTTTTTGATATATTTGTACTATGAATGGAGTGAAACAACATGGATACTTCAGCATCACTGCTTTTGAAGTTTGCTTTCAAATAATGTCATAAGGAAGGTATAAGCAAACCATCAGAGCAGGATGACTGTACCCACACCAGCAGATGTTGAAATTGAGTGGCACCTATCAGCTTCTGATGTATGCTGTAGTTAATTTATTGAGTGGAATCACACTTAAAAAATAAAAAGCTGTATTATTTGCTAGTAAGGAGTGTGGTCTAGATTTCAATGCAGAGAAAATGAAAGTATATGTTCATGTTTCATGAACAAAATATAAGCCAAAAGCACAACATTAGTTAACTAAGCCTTTGAAAGTACAGTAAAGTTCAAAGAACTGGGAACAAAAATCACAAATTAAGAGCAGATTAAACTCTGGGAATGCCTGCTACCATTCAGTCCAGAATCTTTTTTTATTTATCCACAATGCAGGCATTAAAACATACAGAACTGTTTTTTTTTTTAATATGAGTGTAAAACTTTGTCAGTGAGACAGTAGCATAAGCTGAAGTTTTTTGAGAATAGGGTGCTGAGGAAGATACTATGACCTGAGAGGGTCAAGGTAACAGGGAACTGGAGGAAAATGCATAATGAGGATGTTCATGATATGTACTGCCCAGATATTTGGTGAAAAAATTAAGAAGAATGAGATGAAAGACATGCAGCATACAGGGGGAGAGGAGAGGAGAAGACAGGGTTGAGGTGGGGAAATCTGAGTAAATGAGACTGTTTGGAAATTGTAGGTGTGCATGGGATGATAATATTAAAATTAATTTTCAAGAAATGGGATAGGGGGCCTGGACTGGACTGATGTGGTGCAGCAGAGGGATACATGGTGGTACCTTTCAAACACAATAAAGAACTTTCCACTTCCATAAAATATAGAGAATTTCTTGACCAGCTGAGGAACTACTAGCTTCTCAAGAAGTTAGTTGGTAGAATGCACTTTTGAATGCCAAAGCCATGTCCTGTGAAATGGCTGCAAACAACTGCAGACAAGATGGGTTCCCATATGATGGTGACAACACATTCCAAGTTTCCAGCATTTGCTGCAGGAACATTTCTGTCCACCTTATAACAAAAGGTATTTTCAATATGCACTTTTATGTGTATGAGGACACTATTAACCTGACTTCTACAGTTGTGCATAGCACAGGCATAAATAGTGGTAGCGCACCTCACAATAAATGCACTTTGCAGAACGATACCCACGTACTAGCAGCAGATTGTCCTCTGCACAGTTGCAAGAAATAGCAGGCTCCACATTTGAGTGTGACCATCTTAAATGTAACCAAAATTCACTTAGGTACACGTCCTGTGCACATCAATATACAGTTGCATATGCTAAGGCCATGTTGGAGTGTGCAGTCTATTTTTTCCTATCATGAACAGAACCTGCAAGTAGCAGAAGTCGATCAGCTGCCACAAACAGAGTTCCAGAGGTGTTTAGTATTAAAGAAAGTGAATGTTTTCCTGAACTATCCAAATAATATTTCAAATCATGTAAGTCTGACTAATTGAAGGGCTGCGATATGTTTGGTTGGATGGGATACACAAGGTGCATACCAGATTACAAAATATGGATGCAATGAGGTGTATAGACAGGCAAATGTAACAGAAATTAGGGAAAAGAGATCTTTAGTTTTGTACTAGATTTTCATGAAAGAGATGGGGGGGTTAGAATTATATGTACATTGTTGTAATCAGCAAGCTAAATGAACGAGCGTTGTATGGCTTGGAAATCTGGTAAGTGGTATGTTGATGGTTTGAAAGGTAGTTTATGATACTGTCAGGAAATGTTTTTAATTCCATTAATAAAGTCAAAGCAGCTACCATTGCTCCATGTAAAATTATGGAAACCTTGCTTAAGAAGAAGAAGCCTTTTGAAGATGGTAATATGATTAAAGAATGGCAAGTGATTCATTACTTAGTGAATTTAAAAATAAAACTGAAATATGCTATGCAATTAACAAGGTTGATTGACCTTGAAGTACTGTCAGTAGAAATGCAGAATGTATGTCCAATGACATGAACAATAACTGGATCAAAATCTTAAAATCTGTGAATCTTTTTGCCTTCAGCTTGATTAGTTGATTGATGTCTGCAAATTCTATTTTCATTCAGATGTTCTTCATTGATGGAAGTAGCAAGGAGCAGCTGTTGATAACAATACCATTGCATGTGAAGACATATTTAAAAATTTCGATGCAAACAATTATATATATATATATATATATATATATATATATATATATATATCAAAGCTTCACGACTCTTGGCAAACTTTCTAGAAATTAATATTCCCACTCATAAACCTGTGTCAGTCACCACAGATGGTGCTCTAGCTATGACCAGTGAACACCTTGGCTTAATTGGCCTTGCAAAGAACAGTCCACTGTCCCACTTAACATTGTGTCATTCATCAGCAAGATCTGCATACAAAAGTGATCAATTTTGAACACATGATTAGTGTTGTGCAAAATCTTCCTATCACCGAGATTTTCGCACTGAATTGCCCGAAGGAGGCCGGTAGCAGGCTGTTTGCTGTGATCCAGTAGGGCAGTGCCTTCTCTAGCAGCGTTTCAAGAATGTTTAACGCAGCAACAACTGGAAGATGTGTCCCCTGAAACCTACAACTTTGCCAGCCTCACAACACCAGCTGCACCTGTATCGCCAGAGTGGTCATTATTTGCCCAGCACCCGACCACCCTCCCTTTTCCATCGCGCCGTTACGGCTGGACATCGAAATTCGTCTTTTGAATTCGCGTATATCTTCGATGACGTCATCGACGTATTTGCTACGCCAGCAAGGAAGATCTAACCTTTCAAATTACAAGGTAAAACCTGGAGCTTCAAACAAAAACTACCTATGTATTGTTCATGTCCAATCCCCCCCGACGCACACTCACGTAATTGAATCCTGTATTTACGCGACCGATCAGGCACGAGTTTTGTGAAATTCTGTGCAGTGGGCCATACTTTACTTACGGGCATAAAAGAAATATTGCCATATTTTTGGTCTGTTTTGGACACAATCTGGCAAGGGCCACGAAAAATCATCGAGTGATTGTGACTTTCCTCGAATTCGACGCACATAATACTGTCGAGCAGTTGTGATTTTCGGCGCAAGAAAGGCCGTACTTTTTACAGGTGTCAATCGAATTACATTTTCGCCCGTACCGACACCCCTCCCCCTCATTCCATCTCTGGCGTGGGCGGGGCGACAGCTGTAACGGTAAACACAAACATGCAGACCTCCGTTATCGCATGTTCCAAAAATATCGCGTTACTATTGAAAATTTTAAATCATAAACACTCATTCCAGGTATACTATGGCTCAGGTGAAAAATTCTAAACCACCGAAGCAGTAACAAACACTCCGAGGAACGATTAATCAGCCTTATTTATACACGGCTTATTTGCGTCATATTAAGGGAACAGAAGAAATGCGCGAATAGACGCCTGCTGGAACGATGAATGGCCACTGTACCCTATTTAATAGAATAGTTTAGATTATAATATTAACTTCACTTACGGAATACACTGTACACGACAAACGACAGAGTAGAAAGTGTACTGGTAACAACAACCACATTTGATTTCACGAATCAAAGTAAATTCAGTCGAACTCAACAGTTCATTATCACCTAAACTTTTTTCGGCTCAATGAGCCGTCATCAGGTTGGCAAGAATGGTGATGGTCCAATGGGCCTAAACATGTTGTTGCGGTAATACTGAATAAATGAATTGTTGTGTTCGACTGAATCTACTGTAGTTCTTGTTATCTGAAACACAACGGGAATGAACCGTCTTTAAAAAATATTGGACTCGATTAGTACTTGCTCTGCAGCAAGAGCGTAAGTGAAGCGAGGTAAGGAGGAGTTTGGGTGGTGCTGCCGCCCAGGACTGTGGAGTCCAAGGGGCGGCAAAATCGATGTTTGTAGGGGGCAAATAATTGATTTTATGCACTCAAAAAATTTTAAATTATGCAGCAAAGTTAAATTTAATGCAGTAAATGTTCCATATCCCTAGCATTAATTAAATGCATAAATTGTATGAAGGACTAACAAATGCACTTTAAGTTTACTAATGTACTTTTGTTGTATTATGGCCAGCAGCACATTTCAGTCACTCATGTGGCCATCTTCAGGGTGACTGCTTTGAGAACAAGAATACAATTATTATTAAAACATGTCTGAATCACTACGCAGGATTAAAAAACCATACAATTTCTGGTTAAAATTCACTATTGACCAAGTGTACAGGGCAGGCGGGAACGTGTACAAGCTGTTGTCTGATCCCTCTGAACACATAACATAAAACCATGAACCATCACAGGCACTGTCAACATGAACAATGCAGATATAATTTCTAACAAACAGGTACAACAATGGGACCTAGACTTTGCAAATTGTTGGGCAAGTTTCAAAGGGAATGACAAAAGTGGCTGCCTGTCGACATCAAACATTTGGTAATAACGTGTGTAATATGGTGTAGGCCAACGGACGCCTAACACTGAAGCAGTTTGGGTTGGCATTCAGCCTGTCACACTTCACTGTTTGGGACATGGCTCACAAATGTCTTGGCTGTTGTAAGCTGTGCAGCAAATGGGTGCCTAAATACTATGTGAGTGTCTAACAAAGAATCTTGACAGAATGGCCATGTCACTGACCAACCTGCCATTTTCCAAAGCTGAAGGTGATAACACACATTGTGTTGCACATTGCCACCTGCAAAGGCACACAAACACACGCCAAATCTGGTGATGACAATGTAATCTATGGTATAGAAGCATTCACCATCACCTGGGAAGTTCAAGAGAACTGTGAAAGCAGGGAAGGTTATGGGAACAAACTTGTTGATTTCATGCTGCATGGAGGGACAATGACTGCAGTTACCTATTGAGTGAGGTTATGCTGTAAGGCAGCAATCTGGCACAAGAGGCTCAGCCTGCTTATGCAGGGTGTTCAGTTACTGAATGATAATCATAGTAATGCTGAGCCACATACTGCAACACACCTGCAATTTGGATCATGTTCACGACTCTCCATAATGGCCCAACTTGGCCCCCTCACAATTTCACATTTGGTAAACTGAAGAAATCTCTGAGGTTGGCAACTTCTATCAAATGACAGCATCATTGTTGAACAGGCAAATTGTATTTGAGACGAAGATGTCTCCTTCTACTGCTAGGGCTTTGAAAATGTCAACATATGCTGTGACATGTGCCTGAACAAGTTGGTGACCAAGTGAAAAGAAAATAAGGCCACATGTCAAAACACATCAGTGTGCTTTTTCTATCTCTGTTCACCCATAAATAACAGGAAAACTTGTTTCTGACTTTCCCCCATATAAATAACAATCGTACACTACATCAAAGAACATGATTAGCTTTACACTTAATCCCCTGTTTATTTATTTATTTTACACACGCCATGCACAATTCCATCTTTGTCATCATCCTCCTCTTTCTCACCACCACCACATCTTTTGTCACAGGCTTTTCCTTCCTGCTACTTCTCTTGAAACAATGGCGATCCCCACCTCTCAGACTTCAAGTTTAAGACTGCAGCACTTTCTGTATTATGTGTAATGTTCCTAGTATAGCTCTATTTTGTAGTGAATCTACTGAATGCTTTCCTGGTATGGCTCCCAAATTTTTCTTCAAAACTTTTGCTACTATTCCAGTGGCTCTAATGATTACCTGGATAATCATACATTTCATGTTCCACATTCATCATATATCGGTACATAAACGTGTATTTTAGTCCTTTTCTGCTGCCTTTTGTGTGACATTTCCCTGTGCTGGTATTGCCATATCTATCAGTATGTGTGCTTTTTCCCCTTTTTGGTTTTTAAATTATTAAATCTGGCCTCTTTGCCGTAACTACTCTGTCTCTGTGTATCCACTTGATTCCATAGCACTGTCATATCTTCATGTTCAAATACTGGTTTGGGTGTGTGTGTGTGTATGTGTATACCATTATTATTATCATCGTTATCATCAAACCAAAGCAATGCAGATAATCTAAGTAATGTAAGACATGAAGCAAGTAGACACTTCAGGAACAAAAAGATGGAATATATGAAAGCTGAAATTGATGAACTTGAAATTAACAGCAAGGTAAAAAATTTCAGATACTTGCATAGGGGCATCATTGTCTTTAAGAAGGGTTACCAGTCGAGATCTAACATAGCAAAGGATGAGAAGGGTGATTTGGTTACAGGCTCCCACAGTATTTTGGCTAGTTGGCAGAACCATTTCTCTCAGCTACTGAATGTACACGGGGTTAACAATGTTAGGCCGACAGAAACACATACAGCAGAGCCAGTAGTGCCTAGCTGAGGTTGAGGTGGGCACTGATAAGCTAAAAGACACAAATCACCAGGTATTGATCAAACCCCAGCAGAATTGTTTAAAGCATCCATAGAAACATTTGCTCTGAGATTCATAGACTTATTAATTCTACTTGGCATAAGAAGGAATTGCCTGTGGAGTGGAAGAAGTAAAGCATTGTACCTATCTATAAGAAGGGTGAAAACAGACACTAATAATTATACAGGCATATCACTTTTGTCAAATATGTACAAAATTTCATCCAAAATCTAGTTGTCAAGGTTAACTCCATATGCACAGGAAATTATTGGGTATCATCAGTGTGGATTTTTATGCAACAGGTCAGCTAATGATCACATATTCTACATTCATCATATACTTGAGAAAAAAATGGGAATACAATGAAGCAGTGCATCAGCTCTTTGTAGACTTCAAGAAAGTCTATGATTCAGTTGGTATCCCCATGAAACTGGAAGGCTAATAAAAATGTGTCTGCATGAAACTTATAGCAATCCAGGTAGGCAAGCATCTGTCTGACACATTTCCTGTTAGGAATGGTTTGAAACAAGGAAATGCTTTATCGCCATTGCTTTCAACTTTGCTTTAGAGTAGGCCATTAGGAGGGTTCAGATAAGCCAGGATGGCTTGAAATTAAATGATGCACATCAGGTTCTGGCTTATGCTGATGATGTTAATATATTGGGAGGAAGCATACATACTATTAAGAAAAATGCAGAAGCTTTAGTAGTTGCTAGTAAGGAGACTGGACTAGAAGTAAATGCTGGTATGACTAAGTACATGGTCTTGTCTTGATATCAGGATGCAGGATGAAATCACAGTTTAAAGACTGATAACAGTTCCTTTGAAAGGGTGGAAGAGATCAAATACTTGGGAACAACTTGAACACATCAAAATTCTATTCATGAAGAAATTAAGATTAGATTTAAGTCAGGGAATGCTTAATGTCATTTGGTGCAGAATCTTTTGACATCCAGTTTGCTATCCAAAAACATAAAGATTAAGATGTACAGAATTATAATTTTGCCTGTTGTTTTGTATGGGTGTGAAACTTGGTCCCTCATATTGAGGGAGGAATGTACGCTGATGGTGTTTGAGATAGGGTGCTGAGGAGAATATTTGGGCCTACGAGAGATGAGGTAACAGGGGAGTGGAAAGATTACTTAACGAGGAGCTTAATGACCTGTACTCCCCCCCCCAAATATCATTTGGATGATCAAATCGAGAAGAATGAGATGGGTGGGGCATGTAGCACGTTTGGGAGAGGAGAGGTGCATACAGGGTTTTGATGGGGAAACCTGAGGGAAAGAGACCACTTGGAAGACCCAGGTGTTGGTGGAAGGACAACATTAAGATGGATCTTCAGGAAGTGGGATGGGGGGGAATGGACTGGACTGATCTGGATCACAATAAGGACAGGTGGCAGGCAGTTGTAAACGTGGTACTGAACCTTTGGGTTCCATAAAATGCGGGGAATTTCTTGAATAGTTGAGAACCAGTCAGCTTCTCCAGAATGTCTCTGCTACATGAAGATTTTCATCATCATCATGTTATCACCTTTATGCAGGGTATTTACAATTACACACCTGAAACAAACCATGCTTCTAGGGTATACAGTATTGTAGCTATTCTGCAGTTACAATTCTTGGTACATGTAATGTTATCTCCCATGATAAAATGATTCATACTTTTACATTAGTACTTTCCAAAATGTGTGTGTAGTGCCCAGTACTTTCTGCAGTTCCTTAATTTCGTGCTTTACCTGTATGTTGCTCAGGTATTTTTCTGAATGATTTTTGAAATGGTTCCAGTTGCCCCTTACATTACTGGTATCACTTTTGTTTTTACAATCAATATGACCTCTATTTCTATTGCAAGGTATTTCTATATTTTTTTAATCTTACCAGCTTCTTTCTTGATCGCACTTCTGGCTCCTGAAATTCCAACATCTTTAAACATACATGTTCCTTTTCATTATCATGGATTATGATGTCTGGTTTATTGTCAGGGATGGTTTTGTCAGTTTGCACCTGTTGGTTCCAAAATACAGTTAGTTTACCTTCATAACTCGTTTCTTCTGATTTTGGTACATGCTTATACAATTGTTTACTGTCTAATTTTACCCCCGTTTCCTTGGAAATGTTATTGCCACTGTAGTTTGGTGACTGACTTTTCATGTGAATTATAGTTCTAATTTACTTATGTTTCCTGGAATTAAACTAATTATACAAGTGTCTCATTTCCTTTGTATTAATGTTTTATGTTACTTACTAATTTAGCAATACTGTTTAAATACATAATTAAGGTGCTGAAACAATTATGTAACAAAAGAGTATAACAACTTAGTATCCTGTGCTTACCTTTACAAGTATGAATTTGGGTGGATGGATAGTAAATATCTTGTAACTTGTTAGTAATCCTATTTTGTTGTATATTTGTAAAAGCTGAATATTAGTACCTGTAGTTAAATATAAGTTGCATTAAACTAATAATTTATTGGCTCATGGGAAATATTTATAAAAAAAAATACACTTCACCACCAAGTCTAGCGTGTCCCTTGGAAGTGTGTCATCCCCATTGTGCGTGTGTGAAAACTGGAAAGGGTATGTTGTCAAACACAATTATGTCAATTAAGATGTTTTAATGACTATACTAGACAACTACATGTTTTGGCCCCTACTGGCCATCTTCAGGTTGTCTTCAAGAGAACTTAAGGTCTTACTATATATGCTGTGCGTGCACGTGATGGAGAGATCTCTACATCTGGGCTTTGTTGCGTAATAAGTAACTTCTATGTTGAATGCGGTGGTAAGCTCTGGCTAGAGGCACGATAAGGTCTGGTGGCTAGTGTCGAGTTTGAAGTTTCTTGGTGCGCTGGTATAGTGAAGAAGCGTGTTCCTCTTCCTTCTTCCTAATTAGGGTCGTGTTGTGGGGAGGTCCGAAAGTGACCTTGGAGGTACAGTCCCTTTGTCTGTGGGGACACAGATGTGTGTGAGAAGGGTGGTGAATAAATCCGGCATTGGAAGTTTTTGCTGTATTGGAGGAAAACATAAATAGCTTAGTATTTACTCATACTTCGGGTGTTTGTGTGTTTCCAGCCCACTCTGCTTTTACCCCTGGGTGGGTGTATGTTCATGTGGGTGGTGGTACGTGTCTCAGCTTTCCTATATTGGGCACTTGTATTGTTGGAGTTTGTTGTGTGTTGCACCGTACTTGTAGACCTCACAGTCAGAACACTATGTCACTGTGTTGGGAATGTAATTTGCTATTGTATGTAAAGGTAAAGTGATCCTGTTACAGGCCTGGTGTGGCCCAGAGGGTGGGTAGAGGTATAGCTCTACTCTTCCATAACTGCGGCACTAGAAGGGGGTGAGTGGTCAGCAGCACGCCCCAGCCGCACTTTACCCCCGGGAAAGACCTGGTACCCATTTTACAGGAGGCTGGGTGGGCCCCAGG
>Ga0123355_10012887_pt1 | contig 12979 bp, 12 predicted proteins | sample TergutEmb28metaG_3_FD_89872 | JGI IMG/M metagenome (GOLD analysis project Ga0123355, IMG submission 89872) | Embiratermes neotenicus P1 segment gut microbial communities from Petit-Saut dam, French Guiana - Emb289 P1 | ecosystem: Host-associated > Arthropoda: Insects > Digestive system > Gut ... | reverse complement strand
TACATGCAGTTGATAATCCGCAAGCGAATCCAAATCGATTTCAAAAATGGCTTCGTTATATACTGCGCCCCAGTGAACGAAATCGCCGTATTCATCGCGTGAAAACCCTAAAAGCATGTAGGCTTCAACAATTTCCATATTGGCATCACGCAGTGTGATGAGCGCAGAACCATATATTTGGTTCGGGTTGTATATTTGAATATGAAGCCTGCCGTCAATAATGCCGATACTTGAAAGGCGCAAACCCACGCTATCCACGTTAATCAGCTCGATATCATGCTGATATGGCTCAAGAATGTTTAGCCCTTCGCCTTGGAAACTTTCCGCAAAATTGCCCCGCATCCAGTAGCTGTCGCCCATACCCCATCTGGTACTGTTGCGGTGCATCCCAATAACTTGCTCCCTGTCAAAATGCAAAGCGGAAGGCTGTGCCAGTGCGAGTGTTTGCAAATCAAGGTCTACGGCATATTCATGATAGGTAGCTCCCACAAACCAGATGTTTTCTAAGGAAAATGTAATTTCCTGCTCTGTAATTTCTTGACTAAACTCGCTGCGCAAATGCATGGTTACAATGCCGTCGCTGCTGCGGTCAATAATCGTAGTTGGCATTACGGACGACATACGGGAATTTTCTGTATAAATCATATATGACAACGCCCAACTATCATCGCCGTCATAACCCTCATGCATAGAGCCACTGGCTAAGCGGTCGCCTTCCAAGTCTTCCAGCGTCAAATAAATATCTATGATGTTATAGAAAACGCCAACGGCCACAACTTCTGCCCTAATGCCGTTTACTTCTGTTACCGTGCCAAGCTCTACGGGTTGAAGCATACCGGCTTGCTCGCTGCCAATAACTTCTTCAAGCCTTTCAAAATTGCTCCAGTACCGGACGGCGGCCAGTGCTGTAGTTGTAAGTATCACAAATATCGCTATGGTAGCGGCAAAAGTGCCAAAAAGGCGGCGAACAGGTTTTTTCACGGTCAATTCCTCTTTTCGTATTCGACTTTTTAGGTTTAACAGTAATTTTGCATCGGGTTTTTCCTTGACCTCCAACGCATTTTTGAGAAGGTCATCGAGTTGTCTATCTTTCATATCCATTTAACACCAGTCCTTTCTCTATCAGTTTACGCGCCTTAAATAACCTGCTTTTTATTGTACCGCTTGGCAAATCCAGTGCATTGGCTATTTCTGCCAAGCCCATGCCTATGGAGTAGTGCATGATTACCGGAATCTTGAACTTCTCCGGCAAACCTGCAACCACTGCGCGTACCGTTCGGTTTTCTTCTTCGGTAATAATATCTTCTGCCATATTGACAGTATATAAAAGATTTTCGTCAAAGGGTTGAGCTGGCGCAAGCCTGTCCCGTCTGGCATATTTGCGTTTCAAGCTTTTCCACAGGTATACCGTGGTAGAAAAAAGAAAACCTTCAGGGCTTTTTGCCGCCGCCATTTTGTCCTGCTGCTCCAACGCCTTCAAAAATGTTTCCTGAAACAGATCCTCTGCATCTTCCTTAGAAAATGCAAGGCTCCGGCAAAATTTATATATTGCGTCGCTGTATTCCTCCACCAGTTCTGCAAACTCGCAGGCGTGGAGTGATTCTGCAACCGATGTTTCCCTTGCTAACTTTACTGCGCTTAACATTTCATCCTCCTTCTAAATGGGGCTCTGCCCCAAACCCCGCCGCTCCGCAGGGAATGAATCCCTGCTACGCTTCCTCCGGGAAGCGGCGAAGCCGCTTTGCTCAGGTGCTGTACATGTACATATGTAAATAGTCGCGAGATTAAAAATGGTTCACACTTTTGAAAAATAATTGCCGTGCGTATATTCTCCTATAGCTTGTCATATATTTGTGTATGGTTATTCTACCACAGAAAAGGGGTTTTCTCATGTTACTTAGAATCGCAGGCGCACTGGCAGTGATGCTGGGCTGTACAGGGCTTGGGCTGTATTATTCCTCCAAGGAAGGCTTTCGCATACACGAATTGCATGAGCTGAAAAAGGCGTTGCTCATCCTCTCGTCAGAGATTGAATACATGCGTGCGCCCCTTAACATTGCCTGTGCCAACATTGCAAAACGCACAGAGTCAACTATAGGCGCACTTTTTTTGCAATTTTCACAGTTGCTTACGGCTGGCGAAGGTGAAACGGCTTACCAGCTTTGGGCAACTGCCATGGAGGGCTTAAAAGGGAAAACCTTTATGGCAGACGAAGATTTGTCTGTTATAGATGGGTTTGGCAAAACGTTGGGGTATTTGGACAAACATATGCAGCAAAATGCCATAAATTATGCTGTTGGTTATATAGATGAAAAAGCAGCTGCACTGCAAATACAAGGAGACAAAAACAAGCGCATGTACCGCAGCCTTGGTGTAATTTGCGGGCTGCTGATAACAGTAGTGCTATGGTAGAGGTGCTAATATTGATACCTTTCATGAAGGAGCTGTCATAAAAAATGGACATAGGTGCGCTATTTCAAATAGCAGCGGTGGGGATTTTAGTTGCGGTGCTAAACCAAGTGCTTATACGTGCGGGGCGTGAAGAACAGGCGATGATGATAAGCCTCGCAGGTATCGTTTTAGTGCTTTTTTGGGTTATACAATATGTGAATGATTTGTTTACAGAGGTGCAGACGATTTTTAATTTGTAGAGATGATGGTTAAAAACCCCTTCCACAAACGCGAAATATGTACTACAATAGATATGTTCTTGTGAAAATGTCACAGGATACTATATCGGCGTAAACCCTTTTACGCCGCGCCGCCGTAGGAGGCGGAGCGGAAGCGGGATTCATTCCCGCTGTAGCGAGGCTGTTGGGGATAAATCCCCAACCACTTGAGGGCGTAGCCCTCATTGGAATGAAGGGAGCAATGGAGAATGCCACCAAAAAAATCGGCAAAGTCAGAAAAGAAATCCAAGGAAGTCGTAGTTTTAGATTCGGCGGCAGCCAAGGAGGAAGCGTTACATAACGCCTTGTCCAACATAGAAAAGCAGTTTGGCAAGGGTGCCGTCATGAAAATGGGCGAAAAAATGGGGGATACGACTATACCCGTGGTTACAACAGGCATACTGAGTATAGACCTGGTGCTTGGCGTAGGCGGCGTCCCCAAAGGGCGCATTGTGGAAATTTACGGCCCGGAATCTTCCGGTAAAACCACACTTGCCCTTCATATTGTTGCGGAGCTGCAAAAACTGGGCGGCATCGCCGGCTACGTGGACGCAGAGCACGCACTCGACCCCGTTTATGCAAAAAAGCTTGGCGTAAATATAGACGAGCTGTATATCTCCCAGCCCGACGACGGTGAGCAGGCACTGGAAATTTGCGAAGCAATGGTGCGTTCTGCCGCTATTGACATTGTGGTTGTAGACTCGGTTGCGGCACTGGTTCCCCGGTCGGAAATTGAAGGGGATATGGGGCAAAGCTCTGTGGGTGTACAAGCCCGGCTTATGTCGCAGGCATTGCGCAAACTGACGGGTATCACCCACAAAACCAACTGCATCGTCGTATTTATTAACCAATTGCGCGACAAAATTGGCGTAACCTATGGCAGCCCGGAAACGACGACCGGCGGCCGCGCACTTAAATTCTACTCGTCTATACGTGTGGATATCCGCCGGGCAGAAGCCATAAAAATTGGCGAAAGCACAGTGGGCAACCGCACAAAAATAAAAATCACCAAAAACAAAGTGGCCCCGCCGTTTAGAAATTGCGAAGTGGATATCATGTACGGCGAGGGCATATCTAAGCTTGGGGATTTGCTGGACCTTGGCGCACAGCTTGGGCTGGTTAACAAAAGCGGCTCTTGGTTCTCTTATGGCGAAACCCGCCTAGGGCAAGGCCGGGAAAACGCAAAACAATACCTGCGCGACAACCCGGAAATTGCACACGAAATAGAAAGCAAAGCGCGCGAACACTACGGAATGAAGCCGCTGGAAGCACTGGTGGCACCGGATAATTTCATTCCCGTAGACAAAGAGGCACTTGCGACAGAAGATTTTGATGACACATTGGAAATTGAAATACTGGATACTGACCTTGACGAATAGATAGACAATTAAGATGAAAATCATCTCAAGCGTCGTCCGACAATCCGCCTACTTCCGCGGATTGCGGCCTCGCTTTCAATTGTTTTCAACATAAATTGCTATAGAAGGGGCAAAATAAAATGCACAGTGCAATTGGCGAGATAAAAATTTTTGCGGCAAATGCAAACCAACAGTTAGCAAAATCCATTGTAAAACATCTTGGTTTGGAGATGGGAAAATCTGTATCTAAAAGGTTTGGAGACGGCGAATGGGATGTGCGAATAGACGAAACCGTGCGCGGTAAAGATATCTTTATTGTGCAGTCTACGGCAGAAACACCGCATGGGTCTGCCAACGACCATTTGATGGAACTGCTGATTATGATAGACGCCATGCGTCGTTCTTCCGCAGGCAGAATTACCGCGGTTGTGCCGTATTTCGGCTATGCAAGGCAAGACCGCCGGGATCGTTCTCATGCCCCAATTAGTGCAAAGCTGGTTGCGGATATGATAACCGTGGCAGGTGCAGACCGCATTCTTTCTATGGATTTGCATTCTCCGCAGGTTCAAGGCTTTTTCAATATTCCCTTCGACCATTTATCTGGCGTTCATACATTTATAAATTACTATCGGGACAAAGGATATGACTTGAGTAATGATTATGTGGTAGTAGCACCGGATTTCGGCGCCGTTTCGCGTTGTAATATTTTTGCGGAGGCACTTGGGATACCCCTTGCGATTACCGAGAAACGCCGTGACGCCGAGACCGGAAAACCGAGAGTGGCGAGTTTCATAGGCGACGTGCGAGGTAAAAAGGTCATATTAGTGGACGATGTGCTAACCAGTGGCAACTCCCTTAACGAAGTGGCAAAAAAATTGGTAGAAGAAGGCGCAGAATCTATTTATGCCTGTGTAATGCACCCAATGCTTTCCGGCAATGCAATTGAAACCATTGCAAATTCCCCTATTTCCGAGGTGATTGTGCTGGATACCATTGAAATCCCCCCGCAAAAACGCCATCCCAAAATTGTAAGGCTTTCTGTTGCGGAGCTGTTTAGCAAAGCAATCAAAGGCATACACGACCATGAATCTATCGGCAGGTTCTCCCGTGATTCGCGGGGCGTATTGCTGGCAGATTAAACGGACTTCTGATGCAGGCTACGTATTTCTTCTTTCGTGATACAGCCTGTAAGTAACACACCACATAAATATATCACCATTAATATACCGATGCTAAACACAAGCCCCATGCGAAGCCCTGCCATTTCCAAAAGCCACCGCGTTGCTGCAAGCCGCGCAACTAGGCCAGCGGCAATGGCGGCAAGCAGGGGCTTTAGCATCCACTTTGCATATTCCATTTCCAGCAGCATATACTGCCGTACTTTGTAAAGCCCCAGCGCAATAACCACCAGCAAGCTAACCAGCCAGCCAAAAATATAGCCGGTTAGCCCAAACTGCGGCACAAATACATATATAAACCCGATGCTAATTGCGGATGAAATCAAGCTGTTGCGGAAAATAAACATCTGGCAGCCCAGCCCGTTTAGTACGCCGGATATCACGATTTGCATGTAAATAAACGGGCACATAATGCCCAAAAGCTTTAACATAAGCCCAAGGGGCTGGTTGTAAATGGCCAATCCTAATTCATGGGAGAAGAAAATGAACAACGCTGCCGCTCCCATGCCCGTTATAGCGGCAAAAAGTAGCGACTTGGACGCTATTGTGGAAACACCGCGCAGGTCTTTGCTTGTTACGGCTTCTGATACGGCGGGTACAAGTGTAACACTTAACGCCGTAAGTACCGCCGTAGGGAAGAATATCAATGGCATTGCCATACCGGTTATGCGCCCAAATTCGCTAATCGCTTCCGCGGCAGAAAGCCCAAACATTTGTAAACGGCTGGGTATCAAAACATTTTCCCATGCGGAAAGCAGCGAGCCCGCAACGCGGTTGCCTGTAAGGGGCAAGGCCATGCACATGATTAGTGTGAAGATTTGGATAGAAGAAAGGGTTGGGCGAGTTTTGTTGTTTTGCGGGCGAACACAGTTCGCCCCTACACGTTCGGTATGTGGTGCATATGCGGTATGTGGTTTTCGTAGGGGCGAACTGCGTTCGCCCGTTTTTTGTTTGCCTCGTTTCTTTCTCCATCTATACGCCGCAAACACAAACACACACGAAAAAATCTCTTCCACCACAATCGCAAACAGCGCAACTGCGGCGGCGTATTCCAGGCCACGCGGTACAAACCGTGCCGCCAAAAGGTAAACAATTACCATGCGCACAATTTGCTCCAGCACCTGATTTATGGCCGGTATCTTGGCTTCTTGCAGGCCAATAAAATATCCGCGCATACATGTCCCTGCTGCCATAAACGGGAACGCGAATGATAAAATCCGTAATGGCAACAACGTGCGCATATCACCAAAAAAATTCACAGCCAAGAATTCTGCGCCGAAGTAAAGCATTGCGGACAGCAGCAAGCCAAGCACAGTTGTAATAGCCACAGATTGCCGCAGCATCCGCGACATGTTGCCGTATTCGCCCTTGGCGCGTTCTTGGGCGGTTAGCTTGGATACTGTAGTATTAAAGCCCGCGCAGGAAATGCTCCAGGCTAGGGCGTATACGGGCATGATGAGCTGGTAAAGGCCCATGCCTTCGGCACCCATTAAATTGGACATGTATATGCGGTATGCAAAGCCTAAGATGCGGGTTGCTACACCTGCAAGGGTTAGGATTAATGCGCCGGTTAGGATGCGTTTGCGGTTTATGGTGGACACCTCCATTGGAGTTTGATGGTTCAACTTTTGAGAACGTTTTGGCAAAAATTCCAATTCCAAGGGGACGTAGTCCCCTGCCACCCCTACGGGGGCTCTGCCCCTCGACCCCGCATAGGGCGTTGCCCTAAGAACCCTCAAGGTAGAGGGCTAGTGAGAGGCGTTTTATGACGGGACAAGTATAACTGGTCGTTCCTATTGGATACACGCCATTGCATACTTACCCGAAATATCCTAAGCGTGTGAATATCGGAACGGTTTGTATAGTGGTCTTTGCTTTTGATATATCTAGGATAGATGTCTGGCTATGTTCGACACTTCAAATTCACGCGTTAAGCCCGTCACGTCAACAAGCGCCTCTTGCTAGCCCCCCACCTTTGGGGTCAAGGGGGAACCCCTTGCGGGTTCAAAAGGCAGCGCCCTTGCAGGGGTGGCAGGGGACAGCGTCCCCTAGGGTTAAAATTTGTTTAGCTTAGAAATACGAAACACTTCTGAACTTTGCCTACTATTTATATGAACCAACCGCCGCAGTCATGCTATAATATCGAAAAGATGATATCCAACAGAAAGATGTGAACCCATGAAAAAAATCCCAAAAATCCTCATCGTAGAAGACGACAGCCATATAAACGAAATGCTATGCCACCTATTACGCCAAAACAGCTACACCCCCACCGCTGCTTATTCCGGCACAGAAGCTCTACTGACGCTACCGCAAAGCAGCTTTGACCTTGTGCTGCTTGACCTGATGCTGCCCGGCAAAACCGGGGAAGGAGTCTTAACAGAAATCCGCACCAACTCCAGCATTCCCGTTATCGTTTTAACCGCACGGGTAGACAAAGAAACCACAATAAAGCTGCTGCAACTTGGCGCAGATGATTATATTGTAAAACCCTTCGACAACAACGAACTCCTTGCCAGAATAGACGTTCAGCTACGCCGCGCGGCACCTGTGCAACCGGACACAGAGCAAATAAGCCATAAAGGATTAACGCTTGATATGGACGGATACGATGCTTTTATCAATGGCCAAAAAGCCGGGCTATCCAAACGGGAATTTGAAATTTTGCGCCTAATGATGTCGCACCCGCAAAAAGTGTTTACAAAAAATAACCTATACGAAAGCGTGTGGGGCGGCGAATTTTTGGGCGATGACAATACCATTAACGTGCATATCAGTAAACTGCGTGCAAAGCTGGCCACCATTTCCCCAGAAGAATACATCCAAACCGTATGGGGAATAGGTTTTAAGATGGCGGAGTAAGTTTAAGACTTTTTTAAGGTTTCGGTAAGACTTAATAAAGATTCCTGCGATAAGATAACATCATCGAAAGGGAGGAACACGAACATGACAATTCTAAAAACACAAAACCTAACCAAACTTTACGGCGGAAAGGCCGCTGTAGACAACGTAAGTTTAACCATTCAAAAAGGCGATATCTACGGCCTGATTGGTCAAAACGGCGCAGGCAAAACAACATTTATGCGCATGATTACATCTCTATGCCGCCAAGACAGCGGAGAAATTTCTCTGTTCGGCGAAACAAGCGAAGCGGGATTGCAAAAAGCACGGGCGCGCATGAGCGTAACCATAGAACAACCCGCCATGTATCCAAACCTGACCGCAGCGCAAAACTTGGAGTACTACCGCATACAGCGCGGCATTCCCGACAAGGCCGTGGTACAAAAGGCCTTGCAATTTGTTGCCCTCACCGACACAGGTAACAAGAAATTCAAAAACTTCTCTATGGGAATGAAGCAACGCCTGGGGCTTGCCCTTATCACACTAAGCAATCCGGATTTCGTCATTTTGGATGAGCCGATTAACGGCTTGGACCCCATGGGCATCATAGAAATTCGCAAGCTTATACAGCACCTTAGCGAAAAAGGCATCACCATTTTGCTGTCCAGCCACATCTTAACCGAGCTTTCCCAAGTGGCCACGAAGTACGCTTTCTTGCATGAAGGCAAACTGATTAAAAACCTCACCCATGCAGAATTACAAGAAGAGTGCAAACGTGCGCTGTCCTTGGTAGTAGACGATACGGCAAAAGCAACCGCCATTTTAGAAACCGCATTAAATGTCCGTAATTACAAACAAGTGAGCGCAAACGAAATTCGCGTATACGAGCAATTGGATAACTCTGCGGAAATCTCGTTCCAACTTGCAACGGGTGGCGTACGCGTGTCTGCCATGCAAGAAGTGGGCGACAGTTTAGAGGATTATTTCAGAAATGTGATTGGCGGTGGTTCACATGCTTAATATGATGCGTGCAGATATGTATCGGATTTTTAGAGGGAAAGGGATTTATATCACTTTTGCCATCATGTTAGCATTTGCAATTTTGACAGTATTTGTCTTTAGATCCGCTATGCAGGTTGGGTTTGTCGAAGAGATTCCTGAAACACTTGAAGTGATGACCGGGGCATATGCAGTACAGCTTGCACTGGACTCTATGGACGTTCTTATGTTCATGTTTCTTCCGCTTATTATTATTTTGGCAGTATCACCGTTTTCAAGCAATGCGGTAAAAAACGAACTGACGATTGGAATCAGCCGTGTCCAGTTTTACTTCTCCAAATTTGCACTCAGTACTGTCCTCAGCGTTGTTTTAATGGCTTTATATATTGGCATCTCTGTGGTTTTAGCAACAACCATTGATGGCTTTGGTAACTGGGGAAATGGATTTTTCACCAATATTCTAAAATTATTTGGTATGCAAGTACTTTTTGCATTGGCACTGAACAGCGTAGGCATGTTCTTTGCCTTCGTTACACGCAATACAGGTGCTGCAGTAGGCATTTATCTTGCCATTATGCTGGCACCGCAATTAATTATCGGGCTGCTTGGTATGGCATTTCCGAGAGTTATGACATTCATGTATTACGATTTAGCCAGCCAGTTTGGTATATTTGCACAGGTATCCCGTTTGTCCGGTATGGAAATTTCCAGAGGGATTGCCGTTGGTTTGGGATATTTATTGATACCGGTAATTGGCGGTATCATGCTCTTCAAAAAAGCGGAAATAAAATAGGGGCAGGTGATATAAAATGATGCGATTAATGCGTGCGGATATGTACCGGATTTTTAGGGGGAAAGCGATTTATATTACCTTTGCCCTCATGCTACTCACTATAATTTTAACCGTTCTTGTTTTCCGTATTGCACCAAGCACTGGCGTATCAGTCGGTGTGGGAGACGCTGAATTAGGGAGCGCAATGCCGGTAGCAACAGAAACAATGAACGGGTCTATCGCCGCACGAATTGCGCTGGTTTCTATGAACATCCTGTTCTACTTTTCGCTTCCTTTAATTGTGGCCGTGGCGATGGCCGCATTTTCGAGCGGAGCTGTAAAAAATGAACTTTCCGTTGGCATCAGCCGCATTCAGTTCTATTTTTCCAAATGGATACTCAGCACTGCTTTGTGTTTTGCGTTTATGTTTTTATACCTGTCGTTATCTGCACTTTTGGCAATAGGGGTTGACGGGCTTGGCTATTGGGGAAGCGGCTATTTTGCAGATATTTTGAAATCTTTTGGTATGCAAATGTTTTTCATGGCAGCAATCAACAGCCTCGGCATATCTCTCTGCTTCATTACCCGAAAGACAGCTGCCGCAATAGGAATTTATATCGCATTTGCGCTTGTTCCCATGATATTGGTAGGGCTACTGTCAGTAGCATTCCCGGGTGCCGGAACATATTTGAACTTCGATTTAATCAACCAATTCAATATATTTGCGCATGTATCCGATTTGTCTCGTACGGATTTTGTCAGGGGAATTGCTGTCGGATTGGCATACTTACTGATACCGGCAACCCTTGGCATCATGGTTTTTAGAAAAGCAGAGATAAAATAATTTTCGGAAAGGAGTAGCGAAAAATGTTTATCGCCATATGTATTATGCTTGGGCTGTTGGCTCTCGCATGTTTGCTACGCCTTATATTCCTAAAGCGTGAAGTTCGCAACTTGAACCTTGCGCTTTCGGCGATTGTAAACACAGACACCAATACACAATTAACCATGCTCACTTCCGACAAAAGCATCGCGGTTTTTGTAAAAACCATCAATGCCATGCTAGAGCGCAACCGCCGCAATTTTGTCGAAAAAGTGCGTACAGAAACCGACTTAAAGCGTGCCATCACAAATATATCTCACGATTTGCGCACGCCGCTTACGTCTGCCCGCGGGTACTTGCAAATGCTGGAATCTTCGGAGTTGGACGCGGAAACCAAAGCCCGCTACTTGTCCATCATACAGGAACGGTTAGACGCCCTGCAAACACTCATGAATAGCCTATTCGAGTTTGCCCGTGTGATGGAGGGTGATGTCGCGATAAATATGCAAGCCGTGAATGTTTGCAATGTGTTGCGGGACGTGCTTTCCGCCAATTTCACGGAATTAAATAGCAAAGGCTTTACCGGTGATGTTGATATCCCGGATACACCGGTGATGTGCCTCTGCGATGCAGATGCGCTGCAACGTGTGCTGCAAAACTTAATCAAAAACGCCTACACCCATGGCAGGGAATATTTGCGCATTCGCATACACGGCAGCACAATAGAAATAGCAAACAAGCTATACGGGCAAATTGATACATCACAAATATTCGACCGTTTTTATACGGCAGATGCATCGCGCAGCAACAAAAGCACCGGCCTTGGGCTTGCAATTGTACAGGAACTGATGACGCATATGGGCGGGCAGGTATCGGCGAGTATAGAAGGGAATATGCTGGTTATGCGTATAGTGCTTCCACAAGCGAGGAGATTGGCGTAATAAAGTACGGCTGTCTAATAAAGCGGTTTAGAGCGGTTTAACTCTGAACCGTTTTTTATGCTCTAGGAAATTGCTCTGTACGAAACGCGCGGCGGGAGCCGCTTTTTAATAGCTTTGAAAAATCTTAGCATTTTTTCGGCTGCGATTTTGATTTTTACAGGTAGGCTATGTAATAGAGTCACAACACACCCTAATCAAATATATGTAATCGTGAAAGAGGCAAACAACATGAAAATCAGCACCATCATCAGAATCATTCTTGCAACCATAGGCATATTATCCTTGGTAAATGTGGCCACTGTGCTGCGGGTATCTAACCCCACCATAGGTTTTGCGTTGCAAGCCGGCATTTCCATATTGGTTATAGCGTACGCTGTATTTTTCAACCGTATCCCTCAAAAGATACATATAACAGCCGGTATTGCGTGCCTATTTCCAATTGTGCTGGTGGTTTTCCTATTCATATACGGCAATACCGGTACCGTGACCTATAACGAGGACGTGGTAATTGTTTTAGGCGCCGGTGTTAGGGGCGAAATTGTAACCCGTCCTTTGGCGCGCCGCTTAGATACGGCCTTCTACTATTGGCAGCGTAACCCGGATGCATACGTTATTGTAACTGGTGGGCTGGGTAACAGAGCAACCATTACCGAGGCAGAAGCAATGGCACGGTACTTGGTGCGAAGGGGTATGCCGCGGGAACGGATTTTACTAGAAGAGCTTTCCACTTCTACTTACGAGAACTTGAAATTTGCGAAGGAAATACTGGATGGATACTTTCCTGACGGTTTTAGTGCTGTGCTTGTGACGAATGACTTTCATATTTTCCGTGGGGTGCAAACCGCCCGTAGCGTTGGGCTGGATGTAAACCGCAGGGGCGCGTATACAGATTGGTATTCTTGGCCGGTTAATTATTTGCGGGAGATGTTGGCGGTGGTTAATTTTTGGGCTGGACGATTTCGAACCTGAACCCCACAGGTTCAAAATCTGCTCGCCCATGCATCCCGGATTTTTGGGTAATTGTAGGGGCGAATGTCTCGGTAATGTCATTAAGCTAAGCCATAGTGTAAGCTACGGGCGGCAGGTTGTCGCCCCTACTTGTTTATCGTCACCACCAGCACAATCCTATCCTTCTTCGTATTCCCCCCTTGGGAATCCATCGTAACCCGTCCCATGCCGCGCACGGTGATCACATCACCAATCTCAACAGTATGCGCCTTTTTTGCGGGCTTCCAATTCACAAACACTTTTTCGCTTTCAATCAGCGCAGATGCCTTTCCGCGCGATAAATTAAACGTAGCACCCAGCACCGCATCCAGCCGCATAGACGGCACAGTAATGCGTTTTGTCACACCTGTGCTTTCAAGCCCGTCAAGCTCTTGGCGGGCGTTTACTTTT
>Ga0123355_10012886_pt1 | contig 12979 bp, 5 predicted proteins | sample TergutEmb28metaG_3_FD_89872 | JGI IMG/M metagenome (GOLD analysis project Ga0123355, IMG submission 89872) | Embiratermes neotenicus P1 segment gut microbial communities from Petit-Saut dam, French Guiana - Emb289 P1 | ecosystem: Host-associated > Arthropoda: Insects > Digestive system > Gut ... | reverse complement strand
CACATCGAACCAAGAACAATACGACCAATGTGGTAATTCAACAGAATAGTCGCAAGCTCCTGATGATGGATATTTTAATGTCCAAAACATGTTGAGCACATAAGAAGTGAAATAAAATAGCAAATGACATCAAATTGGTCTTTTATTCTTCAACTAAACTTACTTAGATTCACTGAAAATGCAAAATTCTGTACTTTGTTTTCATATAAAGAGACTTTTGCCGGTAATTTAATTACATTGTGCTCTGCAGCTGTCGATTGTGTCCAGAAATACATAAAAAGCTCTTATGAAGCACTCATTTTTATTTACGCAAAAGAAGTGTTCAGTATTTGTGTAATTTCTGTAGTACGATCCGCAGAATTTATGAAAATGCGTGCAAATATATTCTACTCGATGTGTCTTTTAGCCCCTAATTTAACTTCAAATGCTGTCACATTTTGGTAGTTTCAGTACATGTGTACCTTTCCTAATGCTGTTTCAGGTACTGTCATACCATGCTACGGCATCTAACAAAGAAGTTGAGGTACTTTTGGTAAGTTGATTAGTAATATTGTCATTAGACATCTTGAATTTTACTGTAACCTAAAGTTACTTACGTTATGGACAAGTTTCGTATTTTAATATGCATTAAACATTAGCAGGTATAGTGGATAGTATTGAGGGATGTTAAAATATGAGAGGAAACTGACATGATGAATAGCGCAATTATTTGTGCTGTTTAGTAAATAATATTGGGGTCAGAACATGTGCTTTGAGAAAGGCATAGAAGGAATTAGCAATACGTGAAGAAGTTTAAACCTTACCTTGCTAACGTGGAGAATATGGTGAGCTCCTAATAATGCCAGCAAGTGGCAGATGGGATTTAACTCTGCGTTTAAAGGGTTAATCACGGAATGTTAGTGATAACTGGTAGAAGTGGTTAAAGGCTAGATAATATTAATTGAAAAGTTATTAAGACAATAGTGCAAGGAATTGAATTAGGGGGCAGTTAGACCAGAACAGGATTCAGTGGAAAGGTATTGTATAAACAGTAAGGAAGTCTGGATTCTGTGAAATGCGAGACATTATTTGTCTAGATGAAGAAATTGGTACTCCTCCAACAAGAATTCTGTCCGTTAGACTTAATTGGTTTGGTGGTTAGTTAAGTAGTCAATCTACCAAAGAGTTAGTCATGTGAAAATCCTTTGAAATTTGTTTGGAGATATTGGCCATTAATTTTAATGAGGTTACCGTAACATCCATAATAACACAGAATATGGTACTGAAAGGAACAGCTGATCGTATATCTGCATTTACCTGATACGACATTTAGTTATGTGCGTTGTGATCAAAGTTCTTACGCTGTCAGCACATGCCCTACGCATTGTCAATGTTAGATGACTGAATAATAGTATGGGGCTTTGGTGGAGGAACAATTGACGTAAAAAATTGGAGTACTCGAAGAAAACCATTAGCATGTGCCACTGTGTTAATTATTAATATCCTGTTTCAGGCCTTTAACTCGGGCACCCGCCGCGAGAACCCGGAGACTAACCACCTGAGTTATAGCACGACCTTCTCTTACGATCTGAGAATATTTTATATGTTTATTTCAGGGCACTACTGCAAAGACCATAATGAAAAAAATTTAATTCGGGAATTGCACTTCAGTATATGAAGTCGGTTTACTGGGCAGCATCTGAAAAAAACAGAAAAGAGACGTATTTGAAAGAAAATAAAGTAAAGCAATGTATATAAACAAGTATACGGATAGAATGAAACTTCAGGCAAAATAATTTGCTGTTCAGAGCTACTGAGCTTGTAGGAAGACTTGAAGGGAAATTCAGATCGCGTCTGTAACCTTGACCTGAACACGTAATAAGACGGGAGAGTAGAAACAGCATCTGTAGTGGAGTTTAGATACTGGCAGTGGGTGTTACATTGCGGAGCACGTTCTTTGTTGTCAATGTGTTGTGCGGGTAGTGGGAAGGGGAGGGGTGAGAAGGAAGGCGCGAATTAGTAAGTACGTAGATAATAATTCTGAAAATAGTAAAAAGCTTTAAATTATACAATAAATACAAATTGCCCCTAATTTTTGTTTTACGTTGTGCTGACCGTGGTCCTGGTACAACTCTCGGTAAATGACCAACTTGAGTCACAATTACGTTATGTAATATTTTTATTATTATAATCCTCTACATGTTTCGAGCAGCACTGTGCTCATCATCAGGAGGTCAAAATGTATTAATACAGCATCTGTTGTAGTATTCTCTGTAAGTGACCGTCCGATATGCAGGTTGAGAACCTGCACACCGGACGGTCACTTACAGAGAATACTATAACAGATGCTGTATTAATACATTTGACCTCCTGATGATGAGCACAGTGCTGCTCGAAACATGTAGAGGATTATAATAATAAAAATATTGCATAACGTAATTGTGCATCAAGTCGGTCATTTACCCAGAGTTGCCCCTAAATGTCATACTATCAAATTTATGTGCAGCATTTAGTGCCGTTCGCACTAAGTTTTGAGCAAAAATAAGTTTATATAAATAGGCTACTAATTTTGTTGAACAATTTGAAGAACTAAGAGAGGAATGGAGTAAGTGATGTAATTAGTAGTCCATAATCTGTTCCCTCAGTAAATAAGACTGGAGTCACAGAAACAAGGACTTTGAGAAAAGGCGTGCAACGAAGCACGCATGTGAGGGATTGGAAATACATAAAGTAATGTGATCACAAATACACGATAAATTCCAAAATGGCAGGCCTGGTATTGAATCCGGAACTCTAAGGTGAAAGACCAGCAACTACGCCCCTGGAGCTTATATTGTCTTGGCACTTCAATGGGGGACAACAACGGAAATCCCTTCAGGATAGTCGAATGCCACGCCGATATTTAAATTCGGGGCTTTAAGAGGAAGAGGCGCGAATGTTCCCCCAACCCCCTCCGAGTAGTAGCTTTCGGTTGGTAATTTTGTTACTGTAGCAAAGTGTATTTTAATAGTAAGGAAGCGAATATTTGGATCTTAGGCTGTGTTGGAGGCAGAGCTTTTGACTTTTGCAAAAACAAAGTCGAAATTGAAAATGAATAGAAAATTGGCGCAAAAAATTACGCATGTAACAAAAGAACACAGCGAAAGGCGGAAATACGAAATTCTTATGTCAATAGTCGAAATGGAAATTTCAATTGCTCATTGCAGAAGATTGATGAAAGGGGAAGATTAGTGTCCGTCCATAAATCTCACGGGAAATTCAGCTCATCATTCAAAGTGTCAGAGCATTATCCACAGGAAGCGAAGAACAAACACGAAAATAGATTCAGCCTCTTTAACGTAAGATGTCACATGGTAAGAAATTACCTGAAAACTCAGAAAATCTGTCAGTGTAATTCGATGACAGCTTTCATTTCTCTAACAAGTTCTGTCTGTGAATCTCATCGTTGGACCGTGCATTTCGTAAAATCACTTCAAATATTAACCAACAAATGCACCTATATAACTTTCACTTAAAACACTTTAAAACACATAAAACTACTCCGACATGTTTCGATTTTTTCAGATCATCATCAGGGGGTTTCATCGTTCCTTGCTAAAGTTATTATATATTCACGATTTAGTTCGTTTTTCTAAACAAAGTGTTGTGGCAGTATATCATACTAATATTTTTCGAAAATCTGTCAAAATTCAAGTTTCATTAAAATATGACAATTTTTTAACATGACACACTGTAGTTGGTATTAACAGGTAACAGGTTTATTTACTGAATCTGCCACATTATTTTGTTTGTAGCGGTGAATTAAATGATAAAAACTAGAGCTGTGTGTGACTGATTTAAAACGTATACTTACTTACTTACTCCATGGTGCAGAGTCCTTCCTGAGAAGCTAACTGGTTTGCAGCTAGTTAAGAAATTCCCCGCATTTCACGGAACCCGAAGGTTCATTACCGCACTCACAAGCGTCCTCCACCTGTCTCTATCGTGGGCCAGCCCAATCCAGTCCATATACCTACATCCCACCTCCTGGAGATTCATCCTAATATTATTCACCCATCTACGCCTAGGTCTCCCCAGTGGTTTCTTTCTCTCCGATTTCCCCACCAAGACCCTATACACCCCCTCTCCTCACCCATACGCGCCACATGCCCAGTCCATCTCATTCTTCTCGATTTTACCACCCGCACAATATTGGTGAGGAGAACAAATCATTTAGCTCCTCGTTATGCAGTCTCCTTCATTCCCCCATTTCCTCGTCCCTCCTAGGTCCAAATATTCTCCTCAACACCATGTTCTCAAACATCCTCAGTTTCCTTTCCTCCCGCAGTGATTTAAAACGTATACTTTTGCAAATCTACCAAATATAACGGGCACTTTTAATGAAGACCTATGCACAGTTACGAAAATGACTCGCCGAATTCTTCTTCAATTGAGAAATGTTTCAGTCAAATTTGTAAATAAAAATCAAAACATAAATTTTATATCCTAACACTTTTCCCCGAAAATCGTGCATTTTGTGAAATAATGTGAAAATGTGTGGTGCAACCAGAAAGGTCAGAGGTGAAAATATAACACGGCGCACTCGATTCGGCTGCCAGATAACCAAGGCACGAAAACGAATAAACCCTCTTAACATGTTATACTTAGTTCTTTTGCAAGGCAATAGTGATTAAGAGAAAGCGCTCCGTTGTTACATTGACACTTACATTGCCTGCATTTTCTTTCGTTACCTATATAAGTTTACAATATGTCTAGTAATTATTCTTATAATAAAACCAACCAGATGCACTAATTTCTCAAATTTATTTTTGGAATAAAACTCTGCATATTTCGGACAGTTCCTATGTCCATCATCAAGAGTTTTCACTGTACACACAACAATGGTATATGTCATAAAGTTTTGCTGACAGCTTGCGAGCAGGATCAGGACGGAACTGCAGTGCCCTCCTGATCCTGCTCGCAAGCTGTCAGCATAACCTTTATGACATATACCATTGCTGTGTGTACAGTGAAAAACTCCTGTTGATGGACAGAGGACCTGTCCTAAATATGTAGAGTTTTATTCCAAAAATAAATTTGAGAATTTGGCCCATCTAGTTGGTTTTATTATAAGAACTTATTGCGATGCACGGTCACCTGAACGTCAGAACCTAGCAGTTATTGTCCAGAAGCTTTCTCAGGAAATAATATTTGCTGCGACACCTTTAACTTCCATTTCACCCCAGTACGTGGAGTGTTACATACAGTGCTTGACTTCAACGCCTTTAAAAATTGAAAAATTTTAATATTTCTTTTCACATTGCAATGAAACAATGATGTAATATGGGTTTATTTTCTTCCGTTGCTACTTAATGCGTGGCCATGACTTGCCAACAATCGGTCTGTACAGAAACAGAACTTACTGACTCAATACCAGGTTTCATAGTTAGTGAAGATTGTGACTGCGTTACTTCATTTCAGGACAGGCCTGTTCTTTGCGCTGATGAACTGAACCTCTATTCTTTGACGTTTGATGATTTCTCTTTGGATAGCGACGAGATGTTGCTGGCGGCTGCCAGCATGTTCCTCGACCTCGGGTTAGTGAAGAAATTCAACATTGAGAAAGAGGTTAGTTCTATTATCTTATCCTTAATTTAGATTAATAACTTGTGTCCTTCATCAAATATTAGGATGACAAAATCAGCGGTAGTGTGGCGTGTGGGGGAGGGGTACCTTCCTTATAGATGAGTGAGAAATTTTCGAATGAATTGTTATGTGGAAGTAGGAGGAAAATATTAAACAGGATCTGAAATAAACAGATTGTGAGTTTGCAAATTGGATTTTTCTGGATCAGTGCAGGGTTGGTATGAACACGGTAGTGGATTCCATTCTTCCATGTAGGTCTGGAAGTGTTTTCGTTGAATTGAAATTGACACATGAGCTGCCGTCAACCACAACAAAATTGTTAGTCTCGTCAATATATATTACATGCTTCGGTCGTACTCGCCATCTTCAGGCGTTTAAATACCCGATTTCAAATTAAAAATAAACGCATTTTTGGATCTTATGTTTATTGGACCGTGCATCATCTTGATAGTTGAATAAAGAGAGTTGAACTTGATGTCACTTGCTTTATTATTTCATTATTTAATGCTCAACATATTTCAGATGTATTAACATCCGAAACATGCTGAGCATTAAATAATGAATTAATAAAGCAAGTGACATCAAGTTTGTCTCTCTTTATTCAACAAACTCATTTTTCTTTATGTTTTTGAAATAAAGTATTTAAATGCCTGAGGCTGTTGGGTAGGGCCGAAATATGTGGCATGTATTGACAAAACAAGTAGAATTTGTGTGATTGACGACAGCACATGTGCCATTTTTAATGTGATACACCGAAACGGGATGAATTCCACAAAAAACATGGCTAATGTTGTTTAATTGAAATTTTACATTCTGCCAGATTTCAGTCATTAATCAGTACGTCAGATTTATTCTCAAAATTTACAAACGTCACTCAAAGTAGATTTCGCCTTTCTTGTATCCCAAGTCAATGTAAATGAGCTGCAGTTGCATTAATGTACCGGGGTGCTGATAAGTCCTTAGTCCGACCAGGAAGGAAACAGGCTCGGAAGCATGTCAGGGACGCGCGCAATTTCAACAACATGGAGACGCGAGCTGTAATCGAGTTTTTTTTCCTGCAAGGCAAGACGCCGAATGAAATTCACGCCATTCTGATAGAAACAGCTTGTTTCCTTCCTGGTCGGGCTAAGGACTTATCAGCACCCCTGTACGATTAAACAAACAAAATTCCAGAGGTGATGATTTTCCAGGCTCTGTACCGTTTCCTCATCACAGTCAAGAGAAACTACCGAGATGTCCCGTACCACAACTGGAGACACGCATTCAACGTGGCCCAGGTCATGTTCGCCATCCTCATGGTGAGTGCCGGCACAATAAATTTATCAGAGAGCTTCGTTCTTCTGGAATGTTATGCAGCGTAGATTTAAATTTAGTCACCAAGTTTTTATGACGTATCTGTTTTATCCGATTTCTCTCTGAATTTTCAAATATTGTTGCGAAAGTGCTCTTTAGAATGCCTTATGTTTAAGGTATTTCTTAGCGTAGTCGGTGTAGGAACAAGGCTGTAAGTCCGTACAGTAAGAAACAACAGGATGCACTATTTACTTTCAATTTATTTCAGTAATTAACCTGTACATGTTTCGAGCAGGCTTACTGCTCATCATCAGGAGGTACTACTCTGTACATACAACAATTGGTACATGTCATGCAGGATCCTGCCAACAGCCTTTCAACATAAACGCATGACATATACCAGTTGCTGCAAATACAGACTAGTACCTCCTGATGGTGAGCAGTAAGCCTGCTCGAAACATGTAGAGGTTAATTACTGAAATAAATTGAAAGTAAATAGTGCATCCTGTTGGTTCTATTTTACGGATATATCACGATGCATGGTCAACAAAACATTAAAAAATCTGTAAGTTTTTCTTTTTCAAACCCGAGAGGCGAAAGAGGTTCGTGTTTTCCCTATAGCGTCCGGATCTGGGGCTAATCCAGCCTCCTGCCCATTCGGTATCGCTGGTGCTTTCGTAGGAGATAAACCGTCCAGGCTGTGAAGCTGACCGCTCAATATTCAAGGCTGAGGTTAAGAATGAATGGAACTATACTCCCCCTCCCGCATACGTTTTCTTGGCATGCAAAGGGACAGCTTTGCCTTTCAAATCATTTCACTCGTACTTCAGAGCAATTCCGAATTCTGAAGAATATTAATATAGGTGAAAACCAAAGAGGCAGCAGCGAAGAAATATTAAACTTTATATGATCCTGAAATGTTTTTTTTCCCGTTGGCCATGCTGTCCGCCGCAGCTTCATGGCTAGGATCACGGGTTTGAATCCCGCATTGTTTTGTGTGTGATTCAAAAATGAGAGGGCTTAGGCCCGATTTTGGCTGCTGGCGCCGCTGAAAAAATGATGAAAGTATTGACACATTATTTTATTCGTTTCTTCAGATGTGCCTATTTCGATGTTTCCGAATTTAGAATTGGATCCGGGTTCTGCCTAACATGAAAAGGCACTGATAATCAAGTGATACCTTTATTCGGTTATATTATTATCCTTGTTATCACCTTCATTCACGGTATTTACAATTGTATACCTGAAACAAACCATGATCCTAGGGTATATAGTGTTGTAGCTCTTCTATATTTACAAATTGTGCTACATGTAACGTTATTGCGCCAGTGAAATTGGTTTATTATTATTATTATTATTATTATTATTATTATTTTGTTACACATATAACCCCTAAACGTTCTTACTGTAGAAATTCATGTCGTATAGGACACAACGTTATTGTAATTTTAACAACAATTTTTAATTCATAAAGAAACATCTGCATCGTTTGTGTAACTGTGGATATCAAGCAAGTAGCCAATCACAATTTTCTGTGCCACACAAAATTTTCCTGAAATGGTTGATAACGCCCGAAATACATCGGAAGTATTGTGTGAATAAATACAACTTTCTCGGGTTTATTATTTGATTAATTGATAACATAAAAGGGAGTATCAAAATCAAATCTCATTAGTGGTACGTTAATAAATCTTAGAAATTTTGCATTCATTCACTTAGCCTTCCAGACATTTGATGTTCAGGTGACCGCGCATCGTGACAAATTCTTACAATAACAGCAACTGGATGCGCTAATTTCTCAATTTCTTTTTTGGAATAAATATTACATGTTTCGGATAGTTCCTCTGTCCATCATCAGGAGTTTTCACTGTACACACAGGACTGGTATATGTCATACAGGTTTGGTGACAGCTTGCGAGCAGGATCAGGACGGAACTGCAGTTCCGTCCTGATCCTGATCCTGATGATGGACAGAGGAACTGTCCGAAACATAGAGTTCCATTCCAAAAAATTTAGAGTAATCAGTGCATTTATTTGGTTTTATTATAAGAATCTTTCCGACATGTTTGGAGCGACATGAACATGTTCAGAAAAATTTTAATTAATCACTTAATATATTCATTCGGTATATCCCCCTGAAACTTTCCTTATTGCCTTCGTTATTGAGTTAACTCTTCAGACCATAAAAACGGTAAAGGAAGGAGAACATTGTGCTTTGGTAGAAATTGGAAAGTAATAAACGCAGGCTCCAACAAAACCAGCAAATGTAGTGGTTAGTTTGTGGATAACAAATCACTGAAACGCGGAAACTCTTGTATGTTCCTTTCAAGGACTGTAACAGCGCAATCCTTGTAATGTGACATGTTTTGAGAGGAAAACATTTTAGTACGATATTCTAACCCAACCCTAAGATTGAAGCTAATAGTGTACGTCCATCCCTATTTAAGGTGCTCACTATTTCTCCATTCATTCCAGACTTTCGTACATTTCTCACTCCCCTTGGTGTAAATTTGAGAAGCCCCATTTTGATTCAATTTTTCTCAGTTCAGAGACTTAAAATTAGCTCTGTGGCCTTGAAATTTTTCATACTTATTTGCACCCGAATTTCCGTCTTATCATCATCACCTTTGTTTATACCTCGAAGTGGTACAAATTTCTACCACAGAGTTCGAAAGAGACACTGTAGCCTATATCTTTGCTGAGTCATGTCGTTCTGTCAACATACATATTTTTGATACGTGTGGATGAGCCGGGCTGACACTTTGTTTTCAAGCTAGTTTTGAGTTCAATTTGACTTCAAGCTTTCGAATTTCTTTGAGTGCAACCCTCCAAAATATAAGGAATGTTGAACAATAATTGATTTTTATAATTGATATATTTCCTTCAAACATTGACACGCGTGTTCCGTGGCCACTCGTTTTTAAACACGCTGCTATGTAAGAGTTAGCAGAGAAAACTTTACAAGAAGACTTTGCCAGGGCCTGTCACCGTTAGTTCTACAAGTTGTCTGCTGCGATTATCCTTGTCGGCGAATACTTGCATTTAATTGCCAATTAACGAACTTTCCTTTGTATCGTCTTGTTTACTCTGCCTCTTTTATTCACTACATCTCATCCAATTATGCTGTATTCTTGAACCTAAGACGGTATCAATTCCATTCTTATTATCCTGATTTCTCACGTATCTAATGTCTGCTTTCCCAAGTCTCAAGTATCCTTCTGGTAAAGAACTGCGCCATCTCTGAGACATAATCAGTTATTATTCCTTTACGTTACAGAACACTTATTCGAAGTCTTGGTAACTGACCAACTTAATACAAAAATTCTTGTTTTATAATAAGTTTATTTTATTCCTCTACATGTTTCGAGCACTATTGTGCTCGAAACATGTAGAGGAATATAATAAACTTATTATAAAACAAGAATTTGTGCATTAAGTTGGTTAGTTACTAAGATTATACTGAGATGCAGGTCAACATAACATCAAAATTTATTCGAAGCTTCATTGTAGCTACTTTAATAACTGATACTTTGTAACACTATATGTTGTTGTCCCACACTGGATATTTCATATTTTAATTCAGTCTACATATTTCCGCATAATCGTGTCACCTTCAGCACTCGTCTGGAAACTACTAACAGTGTAATGCACTACATTCTGTGGTGAAAGAACGAAACGATAAGAGTAATGGATATAAAACACAATCTTAATTATTTAAGATGCGTCAAGTAAGATTAATAATATATGTTAGCAGAAACTAAACGCTGTGCACCAAAAAGAAACAATCCTGACTTTGGACACGATTCTGATTCAGAGCCATCAGCCTTATAGTGCGATATCCCAGCTCTGAAACATTCGTCTTGACTTTTGACGTTTTGCTGACGGTGCATCTCAGTATATTTATCTCAGTAATTAACCAACTTGATGCACAACATTTTTGTTTTACAATAAGTTTATTTCATGCCTCTACATATTTCGAGCACATGTGCTCGAAACATGTAGAGGCATGAAATAAACCTATTGTAAAACAAAAATGTTGTGCATCAAGTTGGTTAATTACCGAGATAAATATTCGTCTTGATGTCATTCTTCCCCTATGTTCTTGATATTCAAGCGGAATATTCCCAGCACACTACCCACTGTAGTTATGAATGCAAAACGTGTCTGTCGCCCTAGTGACATGTCCAGTCCCACTTATTCCCTCATGTCACTGCGCTAGCCACACCCAATTTATTCATCCCCCCTCTGATCATGTTGTCCAAACCATCTGCTATCCGGCAGGTACCTGTTTCCCTTTCCCCGAGGATTAAGCGAAATGTTTGTAAAATTGGTCTGTCACCATCATATATTTCTGACGTTCGGATTGCGAAGAACTATACCTCCATTCCCTCACACACGCAGCTTGATTAGGCATAGAGAAAATTTTAGCTTTTTACTTGCGTTTGAAATCGTGCCTGATAAAACCGCCTTATCCCTCCATCTGCCCACTGTACGATTGAATTATGTGTTGTTTGTAAATTTGTACCTTATTTAACGAATGAAATTAACAGGAGCTTGCTTAGGGCTGTATGGCGTCGAATGTTAGAATTTTACTTTGGTGAATGATGAATCAGAAATGATTTGAAGAATCGTCCCGGCATGCAGTAAAATATGGGGTGTCCCAACAAGAGCGCAAGATTTAATTTTGTAATGAAACGCACCATTTATTGAAAAAGTACTGATATTTTTACTTCCTTAGTGTAGCGTTCCATGGCTACTAATCGCAAAAATGACAGATGTTAATTAATATATATTTCCGTCAACACAACAATATAATAAAAGTATGAGTTTAAGATAACGCGACATGTTTCGACTTAAAAAGTCATCCTCAAGCTAAGCTAAGAGCCATGAAGTTATTTACAGCATGATTGCGCGCATTTGGGATCCCAGATGTCTTACAATTTGTGCTGTGTTCGTATCATGTACCTAACTTGATTCATATCTATTATACTATTGTAATTATATTAGGGTCAAGTATGTGACATGTGCTATTTCTTGGGGTCGTTGTTCGCTGATTGGGCTTCTGGTTGTTATGTCCGTTGTGGTTGATCCATTGTCCATTGTCCATTGGGGAGTGCGTAGCACTCCCCAATGGACACACAACCAGCCAACCGGATCTGACTGCCTACACAGCCACGGCACTACACCACACGCAGCAAAAATACCACTAAGTCGTCAGTTCCTGAGGATTGGCACAAAGTGACCCGAAACACGTTGAGCAACTTATAAAGGAGAAATAAATATAATAATAAGTGACATCTAGTTGGTTTCTTATTCCACATTGAACTACGATGCACGGTCAACCACACATCAAACTTCATGGTTCTTAGTTGAGCCTGAGGATGAATTTTTAAGTCAAAACATGTCGTGTTAGCTTAAACTCATGCCTTTATTATATAGTTGTGTTGACAGAAATATATATTAATAAAGTGAATATATAGAATCAGTACACAACGGGATGACTTCATTCAAAAAGGCAGATGTTAAATTTTCAGTGCCGCCAACCTAAGACAAAAACAATGGAGTGCAATCTTGCGCTGTTGTTGGGACACCCTATACTATCTCAGAATTTAATCATAAGTCCTGAGTAAAACTGCAGGTGCCTTGGTATTCGTGTCTCGATTCGAAACCGTCATCTCCCTAAGACAAGCCAGGAACTTTAACACTTAGGCAAGCGTTGGCGAAGAGCCGAAGAGGTTTGATGAAATATGATATTGCGAAATGTTACGAAATTGGACAAATGGAACCATCGCTTTTTACAAATTCTTGCGCTGGTTTAAGCTCTCGTCTTGCACAAAACTCGCTAAATATTTGTCGCAAGAAATTTTTTCTGAGCGCACATTTTAGCGCAAACCAAACCAGACACTTTGTGCCCATTTTAGGGCAAACAAAACCAGACACTTTATGCCCATCTTAGTAAAAACCAAACCAGACACTTTGTGCCCATTTTAGTGCAAACCGAACCAGGCACTTTGTGCCCATTTTAGTGCAAATAAAACCAGACACTTTGTGCCCATTTTAGTGCAAACCAAACCAGACACAT
>Ga0123355_10012884_pt1 | contig 12980 bp, 11 predicted proteins | sample TergutEmb28metaG_3_FD_89872 | JGI IMG/M metagenome (GOLD analysis project Ga0123355, IMG submission 89872) | Embiratermes neotenicus P1 segment gut microbial communities from Petit-Saut dam, French Guiana - Emb289 P1 | ecosystem: Host-associated > Arthropoda: Insects > Digestive system > Gut ... | reverse complement strand
CATTGTTATAAGTATACTATATGTTAGGCAATATTGTCAATTATTTTTTCAATGTTTTTTGGCGGTGCTAAAAAAATGATAATTGTTATTCGGGACGCCAAAGACGGCGTCCCCTACCTGAGTCCGTGCTATACCTATCTACTATGCTACAATCGTACTTTTAGTCGTAGGGGCGAATATTATGAGCCCGAATATCAATTATCATTATTTTTTTAGTATTGATTATTACTATTCGGGCTCATAATATTCGCCCCTACGATTGGGTTACTCAGCTACACTAGACAACCTATCTGTAGGGGACGCCGTCTTCGGTGTCCCGAATAACAATTATCTTTATATATCCCCTATTTACACCACTGTACTAAAAAAATCGGGATAACTTACATCGGCACAATCATCACCGATAATTTTACCGCCGTTTTTGCTTAGGGCTAGGGCTACCGCACCGCTCATAGCTATTCGGTGGTCGCCTTTTGCATCTATGTCGCCGCCGTCTAGATATCCTTTGCCGTCTATTATCATTCCGTCAGGGGTGGCAACCGCCGAACCGCCTAAATTATTAATCATATTAACTACCGTATCAATACGGTTGCTTTCTTTGACTTTGAGTTCCGCCGCATCTTTGATGACTGACTTGCCTTTGACAAAACACGCTAATACGGCAAGCACAGGGATTTCGTCAATAAGTCGCGGGATTATGTCTCCCTTGATTACGAAGGGTTTGAGTTTTGAGGTTTGGATAGTTATATCGGCGATAGGTTCTTGTGCAAACAAAGGATTAGCTGCGTCATTGCGAGGAGCTTGCGACGAAGCAATCCCACGAATAGAACACTTTACATGGGATTGCTTCGTCGTAAACTCCTCGCAATGACAGTGGTGTTCCGTAGGACGAGTTGTTTCTGTAGGTGTCCTAACGACAGAAGCCCCTACCGCCTCTAGCACATCTAATATACCCGTCCGTGTAGGATTGACTCCGACATTTTTTAGCACCACCTTACCCTTGACCGCTGCCAAAACCGCCGCAAATGCTGCACTGCTTATATCCGCCGGCACACCCACATCAACCGCCCTAAGCACACTCCGTCTAACCCTAACAACATTCTCCCGCCCTTTTTCTTTGCTCTCCTCAACTTCACACCCAAACATTCTGAGCATTATTTCCGTATGGTTACGGCTAACAACTTTTTCCCGCACAACCGTTTCACCGCCCGCATTAAGCCCCGCAAGCAAAATCGCGCTCTTGACCTGCGCACTAGCAACAGGCATTACATAATCAATCCCTTTGAGCCTCTTGCCCCTAATCACAATCGGCGCTAAACCCTCGCCGCCCTTACACTCTATATCCGCACCCATAAGCCTAAGCGGCTCGACAACTCTTTTCATCGGACGGCGGACAATAGACTCGTCACCGCTAAGTTCTACATTAAGTCCCTCAATACCCGCCAAAGCTCCCGCAAGAAGTCTGATAGTCGTACCGCTGTTGCCGACATCAAGTTTGATTATTTCTTTGTTTTCTTTTCTTTCTATTCCTACAACCGTTACTGTGTTTCCGTCAACTTTAATTTCCGCACCTAACTTCCGCATACAATCAATAGTGCTAAGACAGTCAGCCCCAAGAAGCGCACCTTTGATAATAGTGGTTCCCTTCGCAAGCGCACCAAACATCACCGCCCTGTGCGTAATACTTTTGTCACCGGGGACGGTTAGAGTTTTGTTATATTTTTTGATTGGCTTTATTAACATAGATAATCCTTGCAGGATAATTAGGAATTAGGAGAGAGGAATTAAGAATTGTTGACGAGTTAATTAAAATAATTTTAGCAATAATTCCTAATTACACGCTTTTTATTTCTGCAAATCCCGCTTTAACCGGCACAACATAAACCACTTTACCGCCCTCGTTTTTTTTGTCTTTCATAGCGGCGGCACCAACAACTTGCTTGTCAAGTTTTAGATACGGGTCAGTCCTCCCTTTTAATGCAATATCCAAAAGTTCTCTTATTTGCCCCAAAAATTGCGGGTCAATCACATCTTCAAAAAGACTAGCCTCATACTTAATTCCCCACAATACATACTCGCCGTGTGTCCTTTTATAACCGTCCGCACTCTCCAAAGCGTGACCGATAGTATGTCCCAAATTAAGTATGCGTCTTAATCCTGTTTCCTTAAAATCTACTTGGGTTACCTTGTCCTTAAAATCCACACATAACTTAACCGCTTGCGTAATTAGTCTCAAATCCTTACTCATAAGCAAGGCACGGTTTTTGTAAATAATTTCCCAAAGTTCAGGCTCTAGAATGGCAGTCTTAATAACCTCGCCGATTCCGCTAAGCCACTCCCTATCGGGCAAAGTCGCCAAAAAATCGGTGCAGACAATTACTTCCTGCGGCATCCAAAAAGCCCCGAACATATTTTTATAAGAACCGATATTGACCGCCGTCTTACCGCCCACACCGCTGTCAACTTGCGACAAAAGAGTTGTCGGTATACTCACCCACTCGACACCCCGCATATAACTCGCCGCCGCAAATCCCGCCGTATCACCAACGACACCGCCCCCAAGAGCAACAAGCCTTGTCTTACGGTCGCACCCCGCCTTAATCATAGCCGTAGCGATGGCTTCCGCCGTCCCAAGTGTCTTGCCCTTTTCGCCCGCTTTCATCACAAACTTAGGACAATCAAAGTTTAGCTTGTTTTTATACAATTCAAAAACATTCTCGTCCGTAACCAAAAATATCGGTACGGCAGAACCGCCACCCTCTTTGGCTCGGCTTAGCTCAAGGGCAACTTTTCCAAAACCACTATCCACAGTTGTTTTTGTAGACGGAACGGCGGTTTTTAGTTCTTTTGCAATATCGTATCTATCCATAGTTTTTTTCAATGCTCAATGACAGTCGGGATAATGTTTTTTAATAAAGATACTTATTATTTCGAGCAGCCGATGAAATTAGCTTTCAAGAGCGTCGGCAATTACAAATGCCGCCACATTCTCTACTACTACCGCACCCGCCTCTACCGCACAAACATCGCTCCTCTCAGGTGCGGCTTTTACCGCTTTCCCCGTCTTAATATCTACCGTATCAAGTCCTTTCATAAGAGTCGGAATCGGCTTAAAGCTCACTCTCACCACAATATCCTCGCCGTTAGTCATTCCGCCCTCAATCCCGCCCGCATTATTACTTTTCCGCTTATACTCACTACTCCCTAAAACAATCTCGTCATGTACTTGACTGCCTCTTAGCCTCGCACTCTCTACTCCCAAACCAACCTCAACCGCTTTAACCGACTGAATACTCATCAAATGCATTGCCATAAGTGCATCTAACTTGCGGTCATAATGCACATGAGAGCCTAAACCCACAGGCACACCCTTAATAATAACCTCGCAAATTCCGCCCAAAGTATCGCCGTCCGCCTTAGCCTTATCTATAGCCGTCTTAATTTTAGTATCGCCGCTGACTCCGCCTATTGAAATAATTCGGCTAGTCACCTCAATCCCTTTTTGCTCCAAATACTGCCTACAGATAGCGCCAATCGCCACCCTCATAGCTGTCTCTCTTGCACTCGCCCGCTCCAAAACATTTCTCGCATCATCAAATCCGTACTTAATACATCCCGACAAATCAGCATGTCCGGGTCGCACCGCCGTAAGTTGCTTTTTGCTTAGGTCACCCGACACAGGACACATAACTTCTTGCCAATTAGCATAATCACGATTATTGATGATAAGAGCAATAGGACTCCCTAGCGTAACACCACCTCTCACACCGCTCAAAATCTCGGCGGTATCGCGCTCAATCGCCATACGCCCGCCCCTGCCATAGCCTTGCTGTCTTCTGGCAAGTTGCTCGTTAATCTTGCCCAAACTTATTTTGATGTGTGACGGCATTCCTTCCAAAATCCCGACCAACGCTTTGCCGTGCGACTCTCCTGCTGTTAAATATCTCATTTTACGATTACTCCCCTCTTTGGCAATTATAAATTATAAATTGTTGAGTTAGTTATAATTAAAATAATTTTAGCAATCATTATGCGTTTTGCGTTTTGCATTATGCATTATTCTCGCTCTTTTCCCCTTCCCTCGTTCAAACATTCTCTCCATATCTTCCCATTCCCCTCTCTCTGCCATTTCCTTAATGCGGGCAAGTCTTAACATCATTCCGTCAATCTCTCTTATAATGTTGCCCCTATTCGCCTCTGCCACCTCTGTCCAAAACTTAGGACTTGAGGACGCTATCCTAATCATATCAGCAAATCCCTTGCCTGCAACATACGGCTCGCTCTCCCGTATCACATAATCACTAAGTGCATACGCTATCATGTGGGGCAAATGCGATGCCCTGCCGACAATTGTATCATGCTCCTCCGCCTCCATAATAACGGGTTTTGCACCTATAGTCTCGGCAAGTTTTATCACCGCATTAAGGTCACTCTTAGTCGTATTAGGATACGGTGTAATAATATAAGCCGCCCTGTCAAATAACCCCGTCCTACCCGCATCAAAATCACTCTGTTCTGTCCCTGCCATAGGGTGTCCGCCGACAAGCCTAATCCCCGTCAATCCGTCAAGTGCTGTCAAATGTCCCTTAACACTACAAACATCGGTAATAATACATCTATTACCCACTGCATTATATACTGCCCGTATAGTTTCCGCAGTAGTCCCCACACTAACCGCCACAATGATAAGGTCTAACCCCTGCCACCCGTCATTGCGAGGAGGCGAAGCCGACGAAGCAATCTCACGGGGAATGACACATACAACTTCAAACAATCCCGACTTCTCCGCCGCCTCTACCGTCTTTTTACAGCAGTCATAACCAAAAATCTGCGCCCCTTTGACACGCACTTTGATATCTCTCGCAAGACTTCCGCCTATCAGTCCTAACCCTATGATGCCAATCTTTTTCATATCTAAGAAAAAACTCGCCCTCCGCTAAAGCTGTGACCTCAGCGACTCGCCGCCCTAATTTGCCTAATACGAAAAATAAAAACTAAACGGCGGCGACTTTTTTAACTAATTACTAGTATATCACAAGTGCCAATGTTTTTCAAGTGTTTTATGTAGTGTAAAAAAACCGCCGTCAAACAATTTATTGTTTTATTACCAATAAATATTGACGACGGATCGTGGTTGTAAATTCAAGATTTATTTTTTACTTCTCAACTCTAGCAATATGAGCAATTAAGACTAATTGAAAGACACCCTACCCCTTAGGCATATGCACGGCGGGATATTCTTTCCATTCCTCTATTCCCTTAGGTAGTTCGGCGGTTTCGGTGGCTTCTTGATTTTCCTCGTCTATAATTTCCTCGCCATCAACTACCCTATGTCTTGCATCCTTTAACTCTTTAACAAATCTCACAAAAATACTGTCAAAAGCAATTTCACTTATCTCCTCATCGTAATCAAAACTGCTTACATACTCTGCCCAGTTACGCATCGCATCTACAATTTCTTCTGCATCAATTCCGACTTCTAGTCCATACTTGATAATCTTACTCTGAACCCTTTTTTCCAAATCCTCATCCGTCAGCCCTCCGTCCGCATTGATTGCCGCATATAATATTTTTCCTTTGGCTATAACACTTACATAAGGACTTTTTTCATCTGCTCTAACAAGTGCCTTAATCATTTGCTTGTCAATATTGTCTCTGGCGGCAAAAATCGATACCGCCATTCTCTCACTAATATACTCCTCGGCTACAGAGCGTTCTATTATATCGTCAAAAGTCCTAATTATATGATAAACTGCGTCAACAAACTTTTGCTCGCTTACTTCGGCTTTTTCAAAAATCTTGTTTGCTTTTTGCAGCTTGTTTTTTCTCGTCACTTCCTTATTGTCGTTGTCATCTTTTTCGTGTTCCTCATCTTTTTCCTCTTCGTCTTCTTCCTTTTCCTCCTCCTCACTATCCTCTACAGACTCCTCTTCCCCCTCTTCACCGATTTCTCTATTCTCTCTTCTTTCTTCTTGCATCTCTTCTTTGACAACCGCTATAATTCGACCAAGCTCCTCATCTGTCACTCCTGCCTCTTTTAGTGCGTCCAAAATCCTGTCACCCGCGACCTCCTCAAACTCTGTCAAAAATTCCGGCGAACCTTCCCGCTCCGTTAATACCCTTAACGCTCTCTCCGCCACAAAGCTAACAGCCACACGATTCGCTTGACTATACTCTATAGCAGGCGGTGGCGGATTAGGCGGCACTGCATCATTATCACACGCACCAAAAACCAAAGCCACCGCCATAAGCAAAGCCAAAAAGACAGACATAGAAATCAATCGCATTTTTTTCATACCCCTAATATCTGCCCGCAAAACAAAAATATACTCACCTCAAAAACTAAGGCGAGTATATTTTGTCAAATCCTATTAGTGTACAATTATCACAAAACTATATTGATATCAAAATATCCGACAGCGCCCTGACCACGACTAAGTATTCCGTTATGATAATTTAGTCCACTTCCATGACCCACTACTCTAAGTGTTCCGTTGACTGTCCAGTTATTCCTAGGCAAATCCCATAGACTAATATCATTCCACCACAAGGATCGCACAAACACAAAGTTTGTCTGCCCAACTTGTCTAAAATATATGTCAAACGGACCATTCCCATTCCATTCAACCCACCCATTACTTAATCTAAAGCCCCCAATAGTGCCGACACCCGCTATATTCCCCACATAATTGACAACCCAATATGCCACTACTCCGCCTCGTGTAATTACTCCGTTATAATAGTGAGTCTCTACCGAAGTGCTTGCTACTTACTGTATTAACACCTATTTGAAGATTTAGCGTGTTAAACCCTATGCCCGTATCACCCCAAACAAAATTGTTGACGGGGACAAATGCTCCCGCCGCCATTCCAGGTCGATTAATACTTACTTGATACGCATTCCAAGAAGTCCACCAAAGTCTATCGCTAAAGACCTCAAAATTATAATCGACTACAACATTTTGGTGATTAACTCTAACAACTGTTCCTGTGGAGTCCTCGGATATTACTAGCGTCCTGTCGACACTTCGGTGTCCGCCTGCTGATACAATCTTGATATACTCCACATTATCCAAATCGTTTAACCAAGTTGTCGTCCGCAGACCCGAGCCTGATGCCCACCGCAATGTAACAAACTCATCGCTACCAACTCCCTTGCCCAACACTCTATAACTTGTCGTGCCTGATACATTATACCAAGTCAAATTGTTGCCACTAACACCGCTAATCCTAACATTGTCAAGTTGACTAAACTCTACATTAAGATAGGCGTTGGACGCACTTAATGTCGTTACATATACTCTCTCTAGCACATTATTTGCTGATATAAAAAATGAACCATTAGGACGGATTCTTAGTGAGTATTGACCGGCTTCCCAAAAGTTAAAATCTGATAAATACGCCTCCCCCACAGATTCAAAGCCGTCTGTATAACTCCCACCTACTCCCATAAGCCTATACTCGCTACCATTAACGCTTCCATACACATAATAAAACCCAAAATCCCTCAAAGGAGTCCACTCCAAATTCCATCCCCACCGGTCAACAAGCGTAACACCTGTAACATTTTGTCTGGTAGCAATGGTAACATTAGAATTTCTTACAAGCGGTATACTGATTTGAGCGTCTAGTTGGTCATCACGCATAACAAGATTGATTGTATTATCACTAAAAGTAAACCATACATTATATCCCTCAATATCAGTCGTATCAATTAGCGGATTGTTAGCCACATATCTGTTGCCCTCTCTTACAAAGCTAGTGCGAAACGAACTAAATGCCTTATACACATCTGCCATTTGCTCCAACTCCATATAATACGGCAAATCAGGTATGTCATCCATATCAGTAAAAGCTAAATACATCATTGGCATATTAACATAAATCGCCCCGTCATTGATAACCACATGAGTATGCTCTATTCCGGGGAATAATGTATCAAAATTCTCTCTTGCATATTGTTCGACACGATCCCATAACATATCAATCGCATTGATGCCAAACTCATCTATAAGCTCCCCAAGCTCGTCTAACATATCTTGCAAAAAACCTAATTCTTGCATCAGTTCGGGCGGAAGCGTAGGCATCATACTTAGTATGCCTATCAACATTTCGATATCTTCGGCTTGCTCAGGCGCATAAAATTCAATGCCTGAGCGTGTAGCCCTAACTAGCTGTACCGCCAAATCAGGCAGTCTGTTTTGGTTGATAACATAAACCCTTGGTTGCACAGAGTCTCTATCCCTACCTCCGCATCCAGTCAATGCAAACACTGAGAATATACTCAGTGTCACCGCCAAAATTATTATGCTGATTTTCTTTTTCATATCTCTTTTTTTCTCCAATAGGCTTGTGATATTAGTCAATCAATACTGAAGAAGTCATTTTTGGTCACCGTCTTTGCGAGTCGTCACAATAGTATGGAATACGGAATTGCCGTGCGACGAAGCAATCCAGCTAAGAAATAGACGGAAACATAAATAATCGTGTATCCATATATTCCTTAGCTGGATTGCTTCGCCGTAAATACTTGTCCTTACTATCTATTGTAGCGACGGCTCGCAAAGACGGTGACCAAAGATAGTGCATTTCATTATGCTTTGACCAATACTAGACTTGATTGATACTATAACTATACCATATATGTCTACAAATGTCAACTGTTTCTTATGTTGCTGTCTTTGATATATTTACGGCTATACTACTTGCGTGATTTGTCTGTTATTACTTGGTGGACTCTTTCTATTGCCCTGCTTAGGTCAATATTTTTGATAATGTAGTTGTATTTTTTTTCGTATGCCATTTCGCTCTCGTATCTTTTTAGTCTTATTTCTATATCCTCATCTTTTTCGCCCCTACCGATAAGTCTTTGCCTTAGAATCTCTTTGTCGCCTGCCGTTACAAAAATTGTAAAGAGCCTGTGTCCGCTGCCTTTTAGTCCCTCTTTGAGATTGAATGTGCCTTTGACATCAATATCCTTGAGCAAAACTTTGCCCTCAGCTAACTTGTCTGCAAGAATTTGTTTGTGCGTGCCATAATAGCTGGTATGTATCTGCTCATACTCAAAAAACTTGTCTTGCCTAATCAAGTCCAAAAACTCTCTTCTGCCTACAAAATGATACGGAAACCCTTCCCGCTCACCCTCTCTTTTGGCACGGGTTGTCATTGTGGGCATAAAACTATACTTTTGTGGATACCTCTCAAGCAATCCGCTTATAATGGCATTTTTGCCCGCCCCACTCGGTCCTGAAAATACTACTAACATAATTTTTTCTCCTCATTTGTTTTTGTTGTGTTTTTTGTGCGTTTTACAGCTAACTATTGTATATCTTTTGCAATACTCCTCATAACCACCCCGTCACTTTCGTGCCACCCCTCCGTTGAGGGCATTGTTCAAAAGGTACTGAAACCCATCTCAGTCACCGTCTTTGCGAGCCGTCGCTACAATAGATAGCAAGGATAAGTATCTGCGGCGAAGCAATCTAGTTAAGGAATATATGGATACACGATTATCATGTTTCCGTCTATTCCTTAGCTAGATTGCTTCGCCGCACGGCAATTCCTTATTCCCTACTATTGTGACGGCTCGCAAAGACGATAATGGGTTAGGCTTTAATTTCAGCACCTGCTGACCAATGCCTCCGTTGAGGGGAATTTTGTATGCTTGGGCAACCAACTAACCACTAACCCCTACTCCCTAACCACTAATCACTAATCTGTAATTTGCTATTTGCTTTGCCTCGCTCTCATCATGTGTGACAAGTAGCGTTGTGCGTTTGTCTTTTTGCCATAGGTTCAAAAAGGTTGCTGTTACGATATTTTTTAGGTCCTTGTCTAGACCCTTAAACGGCTCGTCCATAAGTAGTATTTCTGCCGGATACAAAAACGCTCTAACAAGTGCCACCCGCTGTGCCATTCCTCCGCTAAGTTCGTGCGGATACTTGTGCATAGCGTCCTCTAGTCCGACTTCTTTTAGCATAGCTTCAATTTTTTGCTTGCGAATGGCTTTGTCTGGCAGTGCTGACGATAGTGCAAAATCAAGATTAGCAAAAACGGTTTTTTGAGGAATCAGGCGAGGTTCTTGGAACACATACGACACTTTGCGTATATCGGGGGTGATACTCCCCTCGTAGTCAATCAGTCCTGCGACAGCATTGAGCAGAGTTGTTTTTCCTGACCCACTTGCCCCCATAATTGCCGTAATTGCCCCACTCTCAAACACATAACAAAAATTGTCAAAGACAACCGTCTCGCCGTAAGATTTTGAAAAATTGTCAAATGTTATTTTCATATCTACTTACCTTTTCCACGGCATACACACTTTGCCTAGTAATTTGATACCTGCCTCAAGCAAGAAGCTAATGATAATCGCCACCAAAATCCACATAAAAAGTAGTCCGAAATTATAAAGGGATTGCCTTGCCCTATACATTGCCGTCCCTAGCGTATTGGCTACAGGGATTCCGATAATCTCGGCGGCGATAACAACCTTGAGCGTCATTCCCATGCCGGCGGTAGAACTCGAAAAAGCATACGGGAGCATTTGGGGGACATAAATCCCTGTGACTTGCCGCCTGAAGGGAACTTTGTGTACCTTTGCCATTTGTAATAGTTTGACATCAGTCTCCTTGATAGAGGTAAGTAATCCCTCATAAATCATAGGAAAAACCATCATTACAGCAATAACAATAGCCGAGGTTTCGGGACGGCGAAAAATCATAAACAATATGAGGATAACCCCGATTGTAGGCACAGCACGGATAACGGTAATGATAGGTGTGACAAAGTGGTGTATCTCTTCTCTCTTAGCCGCAAGCACCGCCACCACAAAGCCTAGCACAAAAGATAAACAAAAGGCAACCAAAACCTTCCACATAGTGTTGTAGACATTCCGCCACAGTGTCCCACTCCTTGCGGCTACACCCATCTGACGCAAAACTTCGGGCGGAGGCGGAATAACCCCGTTCCGCCTAAAATAAGTCTCACTCAAAATCCACCACATCGCAATCATAGTGACAATGGATATTGCAAACCAAATACGCTTTTTGGCTAGATTTTTTTTTGGCTGTTGAGTCATATTGTTTGGTTTGAAAATAAATTTTGACTTTGACTTAGTATTAGGATAAACATTTGTAGTCGAAAAACCAAGTCGTAGGAGACGCCGTCCTCAGCGTCCCGAATTATGGACTCCCTAAAAACTTCTAAACACCAAAGAAAAATCCGTCATCGGGTACTCTTCCACCTACTGGGGCACGACGCTCATATAGCACCGTCAAAAAACTCTCTACCGCCGTCCTACTCTCACTCACACTCGCAAAACTAAATACCTCTTGCCCTCTGACACTATCCAAAAAGCTAATAATAGCGGGTGCTTCTGCCATATAGGCGGGATTTAGCGTCTCAACTACTCTAGCTGTGTCTACAGGGTCTGCTGTTGCCTTAGCTATTGAGCTACTTATCATATCAATAACGGCACTAACAAGCTCTGGCTCTCTTTGTGCAAGGGTTGCTCTCACCATAATAGCCACCTGCGGAAAACTAAACCCAAACTCTCTATACCATTCGGCTTGCATATTAAAGGGTGATTTGATATAATCTCTTTGTGTAATAGCGGACACCTCAGGCTCGGCAACAAGTGCAAATCTAGTGCTGACTATTGCTGTCGGCAATCCCAAAACCGCAGCACTAGCCTCTGCGTTGTTGCTAAGATAAACAATATTTACCGCATCGTCACGACGACGGCTATCTAGTTCCAAAGGATACATTATAGGATTGACTGTAAGCCCTGCCTTCTCAAGTATGGTCTCTAACACAACACCCGGCGACATATTACGCTGATATGCAGCTATGACCTCACCCCTAAGCTCTGACAAGTCTTGTATCGGCACTATGCCACCACTTCCAACATTCTCAACTATATGAAAAATCCCCCACAAGGCAACCCCGCCAAAAACAAAATCCCCCGTTATATTGTAATTAGTCGCCGCTAGATTGATAGGTGCAAGAGCAAAGTCAGGCGGATTTCTTCTTGCTAGCTGACTGCTAATAACTGCACCCGTTGTCTGAACATACCTAACTCGCCTTGTTCCGCCCGAATACACAACATCCTCATTCTCATAAAACATATGAGCCGCCGCAATAAGTGGCGGACCGCTAGGCACATAGATATATATCCTGCGACTTCCTCCGCATCCCGTCAAAGGCATACTTGCCCCAATAATCAATGTGAGCGATAATATAATAGCCAAAAACTTTTTTCTCATACCCCTATTATACAACTCTCAAATGGTTTTAACAAGCAAATTACTCGCTACTTTGCTATATTTTCAGGCTTACCCATTTAAGTTTTTTTATTACCTCAGCTAATAATTTGGCAATATTTTTTTAGATGACCTCAAAAGACTTGACATAGCCACTATTATTAGCTATAATACATTACGATATATTAAGTTTGGCCCGTTAGTTCAGTTGGTTAGAACGCCAGCCTGTCACGTTGGAGGTCGAGGGTTCGAGTCCCTTACGGGTCGCCATACTTACTAAAAAGCCTCACTTTGGTTTAGTTTCCAAAGTGAGGCTTTTGCTTTATCCTAAGTAGCAGTCGTAGAGGTGATTCGCCCATACAATTGCATTCCTGTCACAACTCCTTTTAGCTGCGGATACTTAGCCTACCTATTCCCTTTCCAACCGCTGTGTCTTTTTTTGTCGGCTTTTTTGATGTAGGCGTCTAGTTCTTTGTCTGTCATTATTGAGGTGCGTTCTTTTTCGTATTCTTTGGAGACCATTTTGTATACGGTGTCTACAAGGGGGTCGTTCTTTTTGATTGCGTGCTTGCCCTCAAGATTGTAGTAGCTATTGACCCAGTATGCTATACCTGCATGACCGCTTGTGTTGTTGACGCTGACAATGGGCTTGACTCCCAATATCTTATGCGTATCAAATATGTTGTAGATTTCTTCGTCTTTGAGTAAGCCGTCCGCATG
>Ga0123355_10012883_pt1 | contig 12981 bp, 13 predicted proteins | sample TergutEmb28metaG_3_FD_89872 | JGI IMG/M metagenome (GOLD analysis project Ga0123355, IMG submission 89872) | Embiratermes neotenicus P1 segment gut microbial communities from Petit-Saut dam, French Guiana - Emb289 P1 | ecosystem: Host-associated > Arthropoda: Insects > Digestive system > Gut ... | reverse complement strand
TTAGTGGTTGCGAGATATGGGAGGATATAGTTGATTTTTGCAGGGTGAAAGAAAGCTTGTTTAAAGATAAGCTAAACCTTTTGCTTGAAAACGGCGTAGCAAACGAAACTCACCACTATATTACTCAACTGCCCTGTTTGCGGTACATTCAAGGCGTTTGAGGGAGGTGCTGAGGGTTTACGGAAACACCTTTATTTTTTTAGCACCACCCAAATATCCTACCACGGTAATCACTTAAAGGAATACATCCCAGTTCCCATTGTACCGGCAAGAAGGCCGGGTGCCGCAGGCGGCTTTTGTGAAGCAAACGCTCAAAAAGATCAGCTATACCCGTTTAATTTGTCCCCAAGCAGTTTTGTTTTTTCCATATCGGATGAACGCCATAAAACGCACAATGACAAGGACATAGCGAAAGAGACCAAATTCTAATACGCACAAAAATAAAGTCTTGAGCATATCCACAAGTGATATCCGAAATTTTTGGGTGTATACATGTTGAGAAAAAGCGCAAAGACTTATAATGGCACCATATATCGCATATATGATTAAAAATATGATCATATACCCTACATTAAGAACATCCAAATAAGTCGCCAATATAATGGTCAAAATCCCAAATAGCTCAATGATCGGTGCCATCAACTCATACGACAAATAATACAGATAAGAAAAGGAGCTCACCAAACCAAACTTCGAATTGAACATGATTCGCCGATGTGCAATCATGCTTTGAAACAATCCTATATGCCATCTGCGGCGCTGCTTTCTCAAGTCTTGAAAGCTTGTTGGTGCCTGAGTCATGCATATGGCGCTCGGCTGATAACGCATACGATAATTAATGCCATTGTTGCGGCAATATCCGTGCATTTTTAGAACAAGCTCCATATCTTCGCCCAGATTATTGGGGCTATAGCCTCCGGTACCAACAACTATTGATTTTTTAAACAAGCCAAAAGCCCCGGATATAATCAGATTACCGTTAAATGTATCCATCAAAATACGGCTTGCTAAAAAAGAGCGATGATATTCCACGGCTTGCATACACACAAGTATGTTAGACGGCAAGCGATAGCTTACGGCCTTGCCATCCTCTACGCACACGCATTGAGATATAAAAATCATCCCTCCAACAGCTACGACCGCATCGTCTTCAAATATCGGCTCTACAATTTCTTTGAGTGAATCTTTTTGCAATTCGGAATCTGCATCCATGCATACGAAATAAGGGTAACGACTAACATTTATAGCCATATTAAGTGCGTCAGCTTTGCCGCCGTTTTTTTTGCGTATCAGAGTAATATTAACCCCGTTTACTATGTTTTCGTAAATGGCCTCTGCGGGCTGACACTCCAACTCACTATTGATAGGGCGATTGACAAGCTTCATGTCAAATTTGTCAACTAATTTTTGCGTAGTGTCATCCTGAGAGCCATCATCTACAACAACAATCTCATACCGCTGATAGTCAAGAGCCAAAAGCGAGTTTATGCTATTTACAATGGTAACAGACTCATTATATGCAGGGACAAGAATTGAAACAGGTAAGTCGGCATGACCAAGCTTATTTTTAAGCCTTAACATGCGATCGCTTACATACAACTTGTAGGCTCCAATCGAAACAGCAAAAAACGAAAAAGTTGCGAATATTATTAAGTATGCGATATAAAATATGCTGACAAAGTAGAGGAGCCCTCGTAAGAAATCCGTCATGCGCTTAGTTTTTCACCATCCATTTCTTTCAGTAAGTCTATGTTTTGGTATGTTCCTTTCAGCCCAAGCATATAAGCCAACATTTCTTTTGCATAATCACTGTCGTCTTGCAAAACTTCTTGCAGATTATTTTCATCGACCAGCTTAACGGGGGCGGGCATTTCATTCTTACGCAAAGCGAATGCTGCCTCGGCGGCCAAATCAGCCTCTGCAAAATTTGCAGCAATTTTAGTCAATATCGGGCGAGCCGGTGCATACATATGTTTTCTATAATACCGAATAACGGCAATGCGTACCTCAGAATTGATGGAAGAGTCCTGCAAAATCGGCAGAAACATTTCGCTATAATTATTTGAAAACTTGGTGATAAAATGTATTATCGAAACCATTATATTATCATTCCAGTGCGGAGCTCCATTCCATAAACTTTCCATTAGGATTTCCTTATCGCCCTTAAAATTTGATAGCGCGTTTGTTAAAAGAAGGTTGTGTATGAAGAGAGATTTTTCGTTAATAACTTGCAAAGCATTCACTACGCCTTTAGCACTTCCGATGTTGCAAAGAGCGCGCAGGACAGTTGTGCGGCAATGGACTGTGGAATCATCCATGTATGAAATTAGTGTACCCGCCAACTGTCCGTACATACCACCCGCTATTTGAGGAAAATTGCAAATAAAATCAGCAAAACATGTCCGTTCAATACTGGATTTTCGGTTGTATGTATCGGCAAGCTTCTGAAAAGCAACACGTCTCTTTTTTATGTAAGTTTTGTAATTATTCGGGAACTTGTTTTTTAGATGCTGTAAGGCATGAGAGTATGCGATGAGATTTTCTGGGCCTGATAACTTTTTGATTAAGAATTTCTCGTGCTTTGATTCGTTATGCTTACGGTCGGAAGCTTTGGCGGTCTGTTTATTAAGTATACCCTTCCAGTTTTCAATTATACCTGTCGAGGGTGCACTTTGTTTCCTGCCATAACGAATTACTACGAAATTAAAAATTATCAATGAAATGCAGACGGTCATAAATACACCAATAAGCACATATACCCTAAAATCAAAAATCATTTAAATCCCTCCATTCTTTTAATGATAAAGAGTTTAACCTCCTGCCCCTAAGCAAGATCGGTCTTTGCTGACAACAACAAAGCCTATTGTAGCATGAATGTATATGGCTTGCAAGAAGTTAATCTTCCCAGATTTAGCAAAATTAAAAGCAAGAAAATTTACCATATGGCGATTATATGCGAGAAAATCAGCTAAAAAATGTAAAATAATACCAATCATACTATTATAGAAAGTATTGCCTTATCAATCATTCAAATCGCCCCAAATTTTTTGAACAATGAAGTATGATTGCTTTAAGCGTTCATGGAAATGAACATCGTTTCGCCATCCGCGCAGCGGTATTGGCGACATCGGAACTTCGCCGTTGTCTGTTGCAATGCCTATATAAATTTCCCGGATACCAAGCCCCTCCACTCCAAATTTTTCAAAATAATCATCGTGTACTTGCATGGTTGAAGGGTCAAAAAAATTTAACAATGACCACGGCAAACGTATTTCAACCAAGTTTTCGCCAAAAGAGAAATCGGTTAAAGAATTGAAATGGGCAGATGCAGGATCACCTATTCCGTGGGTAAGAACGCCTGTGTCCCAAGACTTTAATCGCCGCATCTCCCGCGCTTCGTCTGTAAGCCAGAAAAAAATGGATGCATCAATGATCGTGGTGTTTTGTAAAGCAATAGTAATTGGAACAAATTCCGAATCCCACTTGGGCGGAACAATCGTAAAAGGGTTGATGCCCGTCATTTCCTCATAAAAACGTTGAAATGTTGCATGATAGCGTTGGTTGACCAGCAATCGGCTTCCGCGTTCGCCTGATAATATCAACAAAAAATCTGATGGCCGCTCAAATTTCAGTTCACCAAATGCAGAAGTTCCGGAACGCGGCGTTACGTCAATAGGCAAATAAAGAGTATTTCGCGAACTTACTCCATGGCCGCATATTAATAAATACAGCCCTTGATAACTGTATTGCGCATACACGCTTATTCCATTATGCTCGTGAACCAAGTGCGAATCATCCCAATCGTTTGCGCTGCCATCTATCAGTACGGCGCGCGCGTCCACCCCGGGATCAAAAGCCATCAGTCCATATCCCTGATCAACGGACTGCAAATTGTGCCAATAGTGATATCGCCATGGATTGGAGGAAAAGGCCGTGTTCCAGGTGCGCCTCTCCCATGTGTCTTGCCAGGTGGAGATAATGCTTCCGGCCCAACCCTTCTCTTCTATTTCTGTGGCCGTCCGCGCCAGTGCTTCCCCTTGCTGTCGCTCATTAAGGGGAGGGCGATCCATCATATATGGCGCACGCCCGGAAGAAAACCCAAATCCTGTTGCAATAACGGGCATACTGTGATATCTGGCAAGCAAGTCCAAATATCCATCAAAAGTGCAGCTGCGGTCTAAGTTTTCCAGAATCGGTGCGACAGTTTCTTGCTGAGAGGACGTCAGGTACTTCGTAAAGTCGTCAACAAAATAGAAAAGCCGATAAGCCGCGAATGTTCCGGCATCCATGGACTGCGAAGGGATAATGTTCTCGGGATTTAACTGCACATATTTCCGCAGCTGGGATGCATAAGCTTCCTCATACTCCAAAAAATCTATAGTAGGATTTGAGATAAATCCAATGGGTCGCTGAACCTTGTATCTCCTTGCTTCGTAAGCAACGGCACTGTCCATTGCCTGGGCAAGCAGCACTTCAAACCTTGAAGCATCATCAGACGAGCTAAAATATTCCCCTTGAAAACTATCGGCCAAAGTGGGGTCAAAATGATTCATAAATGTTATCATATCAGCATCCCATTCCGCGCCCACTAAAAGGCCGACAACCCAAGGTGATACATCTGAGCGAAAAACGTCAATCCCCAATCTGCCAAAAAAATTTATTCTGCGGCCATGTATAATGTCTATTGCTTCTGTGAGTGTGGCTCTCGGAATCTCATGGTCATGACTGCCAATTCCTTGCAAAAGCAATAACGCCCTGTCATTTGTTGTATTAAACTTGTATAGAGCACTATAAAAATCAGGATTCATAACACTTGAAGCATAAAGCGTATTTGCGCCCATTGCGTCAATATGTCCGAACCACCGCAAATAATCGTCCATATCGGCACCAAAATCCCAAGCCATATTTCCCGGAACAGACGGGGCAACTTCCACGCCGCGCAACTGCAAGGGAACATAAAGTCCATCCGGGTTTTGATACATAATAGAATTTCCTTCGGCGCGAAATGCAACAGATACAGGAGCATTGGGTCTAAAGTCGATAAATACACTTCGGGAAAAATGCGCATAAAACGCTCCAAGTGTTATAAATATCACTAATGATACTGCAATGAGATACTTCAGCATAGTATAAACATACCTCCGGCCTACGTTATTGCAAAATCCATAATGCGTGACGTGAAGGATGGCTAAACTGACGCAAAATTTCAATGTGATTATCCATCCATCGTCCGCGCTCTACCATATAATCGCGTTTCCATTCTTGGGCTTCTTCAAAGCTTGATGGGTTCATATCACGTATGGTTAAACCCTGTGCTCTTTCCTCATGGGTTGGGTTGCGCCGCGCCAAAAGGCTAACTTGGGAAGGATCAAAGCTGTATCCCCACACTTCAAAATTTCTGTCAATTGCAGAACCCAGCCAGTCCTCTACTTCTTGCATATATTGAATAAGCCGATCTTCGGCCAAAACTCCCCCGCGCAAGTGATTCCATCGTTGTATAACCCTATTGGTAAAGTTGGGACACATCATTAATCTGTCAAACCAGCCGCGGTCGGCAAGAAGAAATCTATCCACAGGCATGGATATGAAGAAGTTGTCCATTACGTTATTAAAGTCCCAAACAGGCCCGGCCACAAGTCGCCCGCGCACATCCTTGTGGAGATAAGTAGAGCCGGACCACAAATCGTTATTTGCGATAAATTCATTGATAATATAAAAATTTACAAAGGAGTTTACGTCAATATATTGCTCATATATGCGAGAGCTCCAAATTATTTCCGGTGAATACAAAAGTCGCTCTACAATGCTCATGCTTCTGGCCACGTATTCGCGCACAACGTCGGTTTGTCGGGAGGTTCTGGGATATAAAATCTCCGTGGTATTGCCCCCTTCAAGGCGATGCGTATACATAGCAAAGGTGTTAACCTTTCGTTCAGGGGTGTGGGTGAATGTGTCTAAGCGCGTAAGGAAGCTGGTGGTAGGCATACCTTCCCTGTGGCGGTTGAGGCTAACCCTGTGCGGGTTCACCCTTATAGTTTCCATGAGAACATAAACGCCTTGATACTCTCCGTTCAAAATTAGCTCAAAAAACCGTACTTCAGGGACAAATTGATCCGGACCCATAACCTCAGCAGCAATATTCATCCACATATAATTGCGCATCAGTGTTTTATCCAAAAATGGGCCATGCAGTGCCCACTCTGCATGAGGATTCATGCCAAGCAGCGGCAATGGGTTATCTTCAGCATTGGGATGAATTAAATTGATACGATAATTTGGCTTGTCAAAAAAGCGGGACGAATTGCCGCGCAATCTCATCATTGCTAAGGACTCGTTGACCGGAATGTCATTTATATGATTCCAATCATTCAGATTATCTATTACTGATACAGAAACCTCTATTTCCGTTTCGCCTTCCGGGGTTGTATGAAATTGGCGCAAAGATTCATGGGTGCGGATTCTCGCGCCAAACGCAAGAGGCCTCCCCGGTATTTCGGCACCGAAAGTATCGATTATGATGAGGGGCAAATGCGTGCAAAACGTATCGCCAAGGCAAGTCGAACGACCACCCAGGTCTGCTTCACTTGGACGCTCAAGGTGCTGGTGATGGCGCCGGATATCGTCATTTGCCCCCACATACACCAAACCCACAACGAGTATCGCAATAATCAAAAAACCAGCCACATAATAAATAACATTACGTCTCATGATTAACCACTTATTTCGTCACTTTGGGTGACGATATTTACATATTCCATGCCGTCTTTTTCGTATAACAACTGCGTGATACTTTGCTCTCCCTTATGTGCGAGGTTATATGTGTTTCGGTTCATCTCATAGATAAACTCCACACCGCTTGCGGTTGTATTTTTTACGCGGAGCAAGGGCTTCATTTTGAAATGCTTAAATACAATCCCCTCAATGTCATTCTCCAGGCTTTTTTGGGCTTTGATGATAAGCAATATCCTATTTTCATTCCGGATCCTGCCCATCAGAAGAAGCACTATACTCACAACTCCGCTACCGATAATTGCTGTCCAAAAATCCCCTACTCCGCTACATAGGCCTGCAATAACTGCCCAAAAAATATACATCGTATCTCTTGAATCCTTTACGGCTGTACGAAATCGTACAATAGAAAGTGCCCCGGCCATACCCAGTGACAAAGCAACATTATTTCCGATAACGGTCATAACAGTGCAGGTTAAGATGGTCAGCGTGACAAGAGAAACATTGAACTTCTTGCTGTAGGAAGTGCCTGCATGAGTATACCAATATGAAACATAAATGACTATGCTCAATAGTGCCGCTGCCACAATACGTATAGCAATTTCCCTGATTGTTAACCCGCCGCTTTGTGCGAACATGTCCAGCAATATATTTCTCAACTTGCCTACCTCATTTCATAAAAACAGATATTCTTTTCCTATCGTCCTGCCAAGGCAATATTTACTAACTGCCAATTCACTTGCATTGACCTCATTGATAATATCTTTGATATAACTTAGCAAAAAGCCATTGAATTTTACTTCCATAACCACTAAAAATGGGTCAAATATTATGTTTTCCACCATGTCGTTTGAAAAGATATCGAAATTGACTTCCGAACCTCTTATATGGTGGTCGAAGGTAATTCTTATCTCATTTTCTTTGGCAACAAAAACTTTTCTTGTATACGCTACAACTGCTTTTGGCCTATAGCATTGCATATGCATAATCCCAAAGCATTCTCCGGCAAAGTCGGAATCAAATCCTAAGAGTGCAGAATAATCTCCATTTATGAGACGATGTGATTGTTCCTTGTTTAATATTAAAGAGCGTTTTTTCTGCATTATACCTTGTTTTTGTTTCATCTCAAGCTTTGCCGATTGAGAATTTTCACCGTAATTGCGCAATCGTATCTTTTTTCGCAGGTCAACGCCTTCTATTTTCTCCTCAAAATCCTTATCATCAAGGCTATCGAAATATAGAGAGCGAATCGTATACCCATCCCCGCTGCTATACCTATCCTCCATAAGAAGATTGCCGAACCGACGGGAGAGGTAATAATACTGTTCAATGTTAATCAAGTATTTTTTTTCTTGTCTCAATACCTCAAGCATAAAAGTTAATCTTCCCAGATTTAGCAACAATAAAAGGATAAAAATTTACCACTTGCCGTTTATACGCTAAATAATCGATTGCAGAAAAGTGGTATGACACAGGAAGAATTTGCAGAAGCCAACCAATAAATACTCGGGAGCGTTCACTCAAATATACTTAAAAATACCCCTTGTAATTCCTCAAACAGTCCGCCAACTGTGACCGCGTGCCACAGACGTAAAGTTAAATCTACCATGATTGAACACAACGATAACGCTGCTTGCCGCTTGCTGTGCCACTTTTAACTTTCGGATATTCAACCTTCAACCATGCGGCGGCTTCAGCGTTTAGACTAGTACGACACCAACCGTATTTTTCAGATTTTTCAACCACAAGTCCGTATTGTTCGGCGGTATCTTTGAAGCGTTTGTTGTGATATTTACCGCTTCGGCTGGTATCTTGGATGTTATCTTGCAGATTTTTCAAATGTACCATTTCATGCAAAAGTATTTGACAATTCTATACCGTTTTTCTTGTGAGATAGTTTTATCTCACATAAATCAGGGTTTTACGAGGTAATCAACATTGCTCATGATACAAAAGAAATAAGCGGCACAGGGCAGACGGTGCGATATGCCAAACAAAAACAATCGCAAATCATAAATGTGGCAAAATGAAGCTGGATACTATTTTAGCACGGCAAAACATCTTCGGCAATAGTTGTATTGGGACGCGGCATGTGATATAATTGTAGGAGAACTTAACGAAGGAGGGTGACGATGCTTCAACCAAAAGATTCCAACAATTTTATGCTGATTTTGATGGGAGCCGGGTTATTTGTAGGACTGGTTATGGGGAGTACCCTTATATCCCTTCCTGTTTGGGCCACGTTGCTGGTCGGCCATCTGCTGGTTTTTGGCGTACTCAGCACTATTTACTTAATTGTAAAGCGTAAACACATCAAAGAATTGCTGCCTTTGCGTCCTTTAGGTTGGCTGAACACAATTATGATAATCGGCATGTCCTTAATGATACAACCGTTGATGGCACTGGTGAACGTCGTAAGTCAATTTGCCTTCCCCAATATTATTGCAGGTGCTGTTGAGAGCACGATTGCAGATGATGGCCTTTTTCTGGCCTTGACCATTTTTGCTGTTGTACCGTCCATTTTTGAAGAAGTGGCCTTTAGAGGCATAGGCCTTGCAGGCTTTAAGGGCGTAAAAATACACACGGCCGCCATCATCAACGGCCTTATTTTCGGCATGATACACATGAACATGAATCAATTTTTCTATGCCTTCTTCCTGGGGGCGATTTTTTGCTACTTTGTGTATTATACCAAATCCCTTTGGGCACCCATCTTGGCACATTTTGTAATAAATGGCACGCAAGCCATCTTGATGTTTATATCTACGCTCGAAGCCCCGGAAGCTGCCATCGAAATGGAGCCGCATATTGCCGGAGTGATTCTTGTCGTTGCCTTCATTGCCGCCGTCACAACCGGTATATACATCGCCATCTATAAAGCTTTCAAACGCCACAATATACAGCGCAACGAAGCGGCGGGCATTGTAACCGACACGACGGTTGAACGCCCGTCCAAGGCTCTCACATGGGCGGTGTGGGTGATTACAGGGTTTTTTGTCTTTATGATGCTGCTTGCTTACGTTGTCGTGCCGCTAATTTACGCATGAAATTCGCGATAGCAGACAACATCAGCCATCACGATGTACAAACCATGGTGCAAGTGTTTTTCCATCACATGCGCTTTGAAGTGGTGGACTTGCCGCCACCCAAGGGCCTTTGTCTGACTGTGTGCAATGATAGTGCCGTTTTGTATAAGGACGGCGCAAAAATCGCCCAATCCAAAGAGGGCATCGTTAAAAAGGCCATATACAACCTTCTGGTGGACTACACGGGATATCGACCGCCTTGAGGTTTGCTGACGGGCATACGCCCCGCCAAAATAGCCTCCGGCCTGCTGGGGCGTGGCTTTTCTGCAGAAGAGACACAAGAAGAGCTGCGGTCATACTATCTGGTGGACGCAGCCAAAGCAAAACTGTGTGTGGATGTTGTCCGTGCTCAAATCCCCATTGTGGCCGCAAGCCCACCAAACGCCATAAGCATCTATATCGGCATACCCTTTTGCCCCAGCGTATGTCACTATTGCTCGTTTTCCGGTTATCCTGCCGGGCGGTACAGAAAACAGATAGGCAGCTATGTGGCGGCTCTGATAAAAGAAATTGAATATCTGGCAACGGCGTGCCGCGACAAACATGTCGAAAATATCTACATCGGCGGCGGCACACCAACAGTTTTAGGTGATGAGGATTTTGAACAACTGCTGTGTGCCGTTGCCGCAAGTTTTCCCGTGGACAACCTTCTGGAATACACCATAGAAGCAGGCCGGCCGGACACCATAACCCGACAAAAGCTGGCCATTATGAAACGACACGACGTATCCCGCATTTCTATAAATCCTCAGACCCTGCATGACAGAACCTTGGAAAAAATCGGGCGCGGTCATAGTGTTGCGGATTTTTTCAAAGCATACGAAATGGCACAGTCGGAAGGTTTTGTCAATATCAACGTGGACTTGATTTTGGGACTGCCCAACGAAACCCCGGAGGATGTTCGAGGGACACTGTACGGCATAGCGGCTCTTGGACCAAAGTCCTGCACCATTCACACCCTAGCTGTCAAGCGAGCCTCGAAATTTCATGAGGTTGGTATGCTGACCCATGCCGAAGTCGCCCAAATGCAGGAGATGCTGGCTCTTAGCGTTGAGCATATGGCCGATTTGGGGCTTGCGCCATATTATATGTATCGCCAAAAAAACTCTTGCGGCAACTTCGAGAATGTGGGTTATGCCGCCCCGGATTTTGAAGGTAGATATAACATACAGATGATGGAAGAAACACACAGCATATATGCCGCCGGGGCCGGAGCGGTAACAAAACTGGTGGATGTGGAACAAGGCCGCATTGAACGTATTTTTAATCTGCGTAACCCCGTGGAATACATGGAGAAGGTGGATGAGATGATAGCGAGGAAGATCAATTTATGATGAATTTTGATCGAAACATATCCTGCTGTTTTTCGGGTCACAGAAAAACACATTTTGACATAGACACGCACTTCATGCGAAAGATTTTGAAAAAAACCATCGACGAGGCCATGAACCAAGACTTTCAGATTTTTTACAGCGGTATGGCCATGGGCTTTGATATAATTGCTGCCGAAGCGGTGTTGGAACGAAAGCACGCCAAACTTGTGGGTGTCATACCTTTTTATGGCCAAGAAATGAAGTGGAGCGCGAAATGGCGTACACGGCATGACAAAGTTTTGCGAGGGGCAGACAAAATAATCGTGCTGAATGAAAATTACGTTCGCGGCTGCTATCATCAGCGAAACCGCTATTTGGTTGACCATTCGCACCGCCTGATATGTTTTTGCGGCAACACAACCGGCGGCACCGCCCAAACCATCAGTTATGCCGAGAAAGCCGGGATTGAAATTGTGAACATATGGCAAGACTTGCAAGCCGGTGATAAATGTGCTAGAATGAACCAAATACTTGAGGGGTGAAGTAATGTTGAGTGACAATAACAAAAGAGAGCTTATGAAAAAACTGCATGGCGCGTCTCATATAACAGGTAAATTCGTGCTGCGCTCCGGCAAGACATCGAATGAATATTTCGACAAATACTTGTTTGAAGCAGACCCGCATCTGCTTGACCGGATTTGCGAATTTATGCTACCGCTGATACCCGGGGAAACCGAAGTCCTCGCGGGGCTGGAGTTGGGCGGCGTTCCTCTGGCGACGGTATTGTCCGGCAAATCCGGCATAACCTGCGCTTTTGTCCGCAAAGAAGCAAAGGACTATGGCACCTGCAAACTTGCGGAAGGAGCAGCTATTGACGGCAAAAACGTATTGGTCATTGAGGATGTTGTGACAACAGGCGGCCAAATAATTGAAAGCGTAAAAGAGCTTCGCAAGCGCGGCGCAAAGGTGGATACCGTATTATGCGTCATATTGCGTGAAGATTCTGCTGTAGATCGTTTGGCGGCAGAGGGGCTGAAGCTGATGCCCGCCTTTACAATGGGAGAAATTAAGCAAGCGGTTGCTGATTAATCAGAGAGGAGGAAGATCTATGAAAATTTTCATGAAAATCGTGCTAATTATTGCCATCTTGGGCATAGTAAATCTGGTTGTGCAAAAGACCCTAAAACTGAACATTGATTTTGATAGGCTGGAATCTTGAACGAAATGCCGCCACAGGGCAATTCTCTGTGGCGGTTAAGTTCATTAAACCATCCGGCTGATTTCCTTACGTAGCCGACAAATAATCTTCTTCTCCAGACGCGATATGTATGATTGTGAGATGCCCAGCAAGTCCGCAACTTCTTTTTGCGTCATTTCTTCGCCGTCGCTAAGCAAACCAAAACGCAGCTCTACAATCTTTTTTTCTCGGCCCGAAAGACGGGAAAGGGCTGTGTGCAAAAGTTCTCTGTCCACCTCGTCTTCGATATCACGGTAAATTATATCCACGTCTGTGCCTAAAATGTCGGAAAGCAACAGTTCGTTGCCGTCCCAATCCACGTTCAGGGGTTCGTCAATGGACACCTCGGTCTTTACGCGGGTGTTGCGCCGCAGGTACATAAGGATTTCGTTTTCGATACAGCGGCTGGCGTAGGTCGCCAATTTAATCTTGCGGTCGGTACGGAAGGTATTGATGGCTTTAATCAACCCGATGGTACCGATGGAAATTAAATCTTCTACATTAATACCCGTGTTTTCAAACTTGCGGGCGATGTATACCACCAACCGCAGATTCCGTTCGATTAATACGGTTTTGGCGGTAGCGTCTTCTTCGGTACCCAGCATATCCAAAAAGC
>Ga0123355_10012881_pt1 | contig 12982 bp, 13 predicted proteins | sample TergutEmb28metaG_3_FD_89872 | JGI IMG/M metagenome (GOLD analysis project Ga0123355, IMG submission 89872) | Embiratermes neotenicus P1 segment gut microbial communities from Petit-Saut dam, French Guiana - Emb289 P1 | ecosystem: Host-associated > Arthropoda: Insects > Digestive system > Gut ... | reverse complement strand
TCCATTGAGGGTCGTTGTAGATGACAACGTTGATAGGTTATAGGTGTACAACAGAAATGTAAAGCCGAGTAATACTAATAGCCCGAAATGCTTCTTTTGGCAAGTTGCCTTGAATAAGGTAAATACTTGCCGTGAGTTATTGTTTTTGATAATGGAAACAGACTTTTTACAACTGTTTTTTCTCTTTGACCGATAAGTCAATCATATACAGCGTGTAGAGTGTAAAGTGCAGTTAGCAAACTAACTGAAAACTGACAACTCTTTACTGAAAACTGATAACTATTTAGGTGGTTATTGCGACAGGGTTCCACCTCTTCCCATTCCGAACAGAGAAGTTAAGCCTGTCAGCGTCGATGGTACTGCAATTATGTGGGAGAGTAGAACGCCGCCTAGTTTTTTAAAACTCCCGACAATAGAAATGTTGTCGGGAGTTGTTGGTGTGTACAAATGAATGAAAAAAATCATATCTTTGCAAAAATTAAAGCAAAGAAAATTATGAAACAATATTTTTTGTCTTTTTACTTGCTGTTGACAACGAGTTCGATAGCCGTAGTATTTAACTCTTACAGCAGAGATGAGCCTGAAAAAGAAAATCCGAAAACCACCGATGCTGGCGTTGTAATTAACGATGTTCGCTGGGCAACTCGTAATGTAGATATGCCGGGTATTTTTGCCGAAAATCTAGAAAGTCTGGGTATGTTTTACCAATGGGGCAGAAATATTGCTTGGTCTGCCGATGTTAATGCCGATGTAAGCGATTGGAATAATAGCTTTTACACAGGTGATACTTGGACAAGAGCCAATGACCCTTGTCCACAAGGTTGGCGTGTGCCTACTGATGCTGAACTTCAAACGCTTACCGATACAAATTATGTTACTTCCGAATGGACAACTGTAAACGATGTAAGCGGTCGTATATTTACCGATATAAATACCAACATCAGTCTTTTCTTGCCTGCCGCCGGTTTTCGCAGTCAAAGTAATGGCTCGCTCAACCGCGTGGGTACGTGGGGCTGCTACTGGAGTAGTACTGTGAGTGGTGCGAATGCTCGCCACTTGGGCTTCGGTAGCGGTGGCGTGACCGTGGGCACCGGCTATAGGGCGTGGGGCTTTAGCGTGCGCTGTGTCGCAGAATAAATTCGTCTTCTTTGACTCTTTGACTCTTTGGCGCGCGCCAACCGTGTGAGACGGTGTGGGACGAGTGGGAAAATGGAAAAGAAAAAGAAAAAGGGAAACGTCATCCCACCGTCATTTCACCGCGAATGCTTTTATTCAACATTTCGTGTACTTTTTCGTTTGAACCGTATTCGCCGAGCAGATACATTAATTTGGTTACAATAGCTTCGGTTGTAATGTCGTAACCGCTTATTACTCCTGCATTTATTAGATTTAAACTTGTTTCGTAACGTCCCATTTCAACCGTTCCGGTATTGCAAGGCGTTTTGTTTACAATGATAATTCCTTTTTCAGTGGCGGTTTTCAAGGCGTTGTAAAACCATTTGTATTGAGGTGCATTTCCTGCTCCGAATGATTCTAACACAACCGCACGCAAGTTTGGAATATTTAAAATGGCGCTTACTATTTCCTTTGTTATGCCGGGATAAAGTTTGAGTATCGCGATGTTTTGGTCTGTTTTTGTGCGGATATGCAAAGGCAAATTGTGTTCGGGGTAACGTATCGCATTTCGGAAATATTTGATATGTACGCCTGCTTTTGCCAAAGGCGGATAATTGTACGAACCGAAAGCGTTAAAATGTTCGGCATTTTTTTTCGTGGTGCGATTAGCGCGAAAAAGCGTATCCTCGAAAAAAATACACACTTCGGGAACAATGGCTTTGCCATTTTCTTTATCGGCGGCAATTTCGATGGCGGTAAGTAGATTTTCTTTTGCATCGGAACGCAACACGCCGATAGGAAGTTGCGAGCCGGTAAAAATAACTGGTTTTGATAAATTTTCGAGCATAAAACTCAATGCCGATGCCGAATACGACATAGTATCTGTGCCGTGAAGGATGACAAAACCATCGTATTCGTCGTAATTTTCTTGAATGGTATGCGCCATCTTTTCCCACAAAGAAGGCTGAACATCAGACGAATCGATTAACGGCAAAAAAGGAATTGAATTGATGCGAATGCCCGTTTTTTTTAATTCGGGCATTAATTCTTGTACGTGCTCAAAATCCAGTGAGCGCAAAGCTCCCGTATTTGGGTTTTCCGACATACTAATGGTTCCGCCCGTAAATATCAGTAATACAGTGTTTTGATTGTTCATAATCTATTATAGTTTTCAGATAATAGTTGTCAGTTGTCAGTGCAAAGATAGTGAAAATATTTCCCCTATCATTATATATCTGAGAGCTGACAACTGACAACTATTATCTGAAAACTTTTTCGTAATTTTGCACCCATTTATTGTGTATGCCAAATCATTTTTACCGAACATACGAGTATTTGCAAAATAAATTGTTTGCCCGTCATACTTTTGGATATGGTGTGCATTCGCCTTTTGTATTCCATTTTACGAAATTTGTTATCTACGAAAAAAATCCTTTTTATGCCTTTGCCGAAATAGAATTGATGCGAAATTTGTTGAAAAAAGATGAAAGGACAATTTCTGTAACCGATTTCGGAATGGGAAAAAGTGGCGAAAGAAAAGTGAACGTCATTGCTAAAAAATCATTAAAGCAAAAAAAATACGGACAACTTTTTTATCGAATTATAAATTTCTGCAAACCCGAAACTGTTTTAGAATTAGGCACTTCGCTCGGTATTACGACTGCTTATCTCGCTTCGGCAAAGTTGGATGCACGTTGTATAACAATGGAAGGTTGTCCTGAAATTGCGCGAGTTGCACGAGAAAATTTGGATTCGTTACAACTGAAAAACGTAGAAATAGTTGTTGGAAATATTGATGAAAAATTGCCTTCCGTTTTGGCGAACATAGATAAACTTGATGTTGTTTTCCTCGATGCAAACCATTGTTCGGAAGCAGTTTTGAATTATTTTGAACAATGTATTCCGAAAATTCACAAGAAAACGATACTTATAGTTGACGATATTTATTGGTCGGAAGATATGGCACAGGCTTGGAAAATCATAAAAAATCACAAAAAAACGATTTCTACCATTGATTTGTTTCAAATTGGAATAGTTTTTTTTGATAATGATTTGCCCAAAAAACACTACAAAATGAGATTTTAATGAAACTCTACACAAAAACAGGCGACACAGGCAAAACTGCCTTGATTGGCGGAACGCGCGTGAATAAAAACGATGTGCGTTTGGAAGCATACGGAACAATTGACGAATTGAATTCGTTTGTTGGTTTGCTCGTGAGTTTTTTGCCCGACGAGGATGAAAATAAAAATTTTTTACTCCAAATTCAGAACACTTTGTTCGATTTGGGAAGCAATTTAGCACTCGACACAAATGTGCCGAATGCGGAAAAATACAACATCACTTTCGAACAAAAAACGGTTGGAAAATTGGAGGCAGAAATTGACCGTTTGTGTGAAAATTTGCCGAAATTGAACTCTTTTTTGCTTCCGGGCGGTAGCAAAATGGCAGCAATTTGCCACGTTTGCCGTACAATTTCACGCCGAGCAGAGCGAAATATCTGTACAATGAGCGAGTTTTTTTACGTCAAAAAAGAAGTGTTGAGCTACGCTAACAGACTGACAGACTACTTCTTTGCTCTTGCTCGACACTTGAATAAAGAAACAAGTAAAGAAATTTTTTACGTGAAGCAATGAAAATCTCATTTTTTTTTCTATTTTTGCACCACTAAACAAAAAAATGTTTGTTAATTAAATATCGCTATGTATTGGACATTAGAATTAGCTTCAAAAATAGAAGACGCACCATGGCCGGCTACAAAAGATGAATTGATAGATTACGCAATGCGCTCGGGAACTCCAATGGAAGTTATCGAAAATTTGCAAGAAATAGAGGATGAAGGAGAAATCTATGAATCGATAGAAGATATTTGGCCGGATTATCCGACAAAAGAAGATTTTTTCTTTAACGAAGAAGAATATTGATAAGCCTGAAACTGTTAATTTGATTCAAAGCAGATTGAGATTCGTACATTATTCGTGTTAAAAAAAACTCACACACAATTTTTTGTGTTTTTTGCTGTTTAATAACAAGAAAATAAAGTTCATGATTTATTTAGTTTGGACAGTTGTAGTTTGAAAAAACAGTATAAACCGTATGAAAAAAGTTTTTGTAAGTTTTTTGTTGTTGCTTTTTTTTATAGCTCGAATTACAGCTCAATCAGATTCTCAAATAAGTCAATACACTTTTTTTCCCTCAGCGTTTAATCCGGCAGCGGTCGGAGAAACAGGAATGATACAAGCCGTTTTGATGAATCGTATGGATTTTTTAATGATGGCAAATGGAGTGAATACAACAAATGCCGGTGTAAATATGCCTTTTACCATAGGAAACAGTTCGCACGGCGTGGGTATTCGATTTGTAAACAGGACGTTAGGTGCGCTTTGGGCTTATCAAAATGCTTATTTGCAATATGCTTACAAGCGAACGACGCCGATAGGAAGGTTTAGTGTTGGATTTGATGCGGGCTTTATCAATTCGCGAATTGATGGAACAAGAGCGGAGCCGGTTCCACCCGGCGGTGAAGAAAGTGATTATCACGAAGGGAATGACCCGTCTATCCCAAGTGCGGAAGTTTCGGGGATGAGAGCAGACTTTAATGTGGGTGTTATTTATTCGTTTGAAAGTGGTTATGTTGGTATATCAGCAACGCACATTACAAGACCTGTTTTGCAATTGGATGAGTTTACGACCGATTCTATTCTCCGAGGAATGCACATTGTTGGAGCTTATAGATTTCGTATTCCCGATACAAAATTAACTGTAAAACCGCATACGTTGTTTAAGACAGACTTTGTCCTTTGGGATTGGCATATGGGAGCGATAGTTGAGTATGATGAAAGATTTTGGGGTGGTTTATCTTACCGACCAAGGAATACGGTCGGAGTGATGGCAGGACTTAATATAATGAGCGGATTGTCGGTTGGCATCGCTTACGACTTGCCAATTACGAGGTTGATAACCACTGCAGGTTCGGTTGAGTTGGTTGTGGAGTACAATTTTGAATTTATACGAAATAGACATAATAAAAGACATAAAAGCATAAGGATTTTATAATCCTGAAAAACAGAAAGATATATATCACCTAAGTTATATTTTTGGATGAAAATGAAAAAGAATTTATTGATTTTTGCAATTCCGATTTTGTTGTTTTCGTGCAACAAGCCTGCCGGCGAATTAGTAGGTACAGGCGCTAGAGGTACATTTAGAGAAGCAAATCCGTACGGAATGGTTTTTATTCCGCGAGGCTCATTCTTGATGGGTGCAAACGACCAGTCTATACTTGGGAGAGCAAGTGATAGGTCTATCAATGTTACAGTCGATGCCTTTTGGATGGATGAAACAGAGATAACAAATGACCAATATCGCCAATTTGTCAATTGGGTGCGCGACTCTATCGCTATGCGTACGTTGGTTATGGAAGGAAGGGATGAATTTCGTGCGAGAGTTAGAAACCAAATAGAAGAAGCTCCGCCCGAAGTTGCCTTGTTGAACTGGAGAGCAAGGATTCCTTGGAATTCAAACGATGAGGAAATTCAGGATATTTTGTCGTTTATGTTTTACGGAGGAAATGACGAACTTTTTTTCAATCGAGGAAGAAGAGAGTTTAATCAAAGCGTACTTCTGTTCAGATACGAATGGATGAATTATGACCAAGCCGCTTTGTTGAGAAATAAATTCAACGTTAATACAGGAGCATTTCCTCCCGGAGCTACTGTTCGTGTTGATACGTCATATATTGATAATTCGGGAGTTGTCAATCACAGAACAATAACTCGACCATTGCGTTCGCGTAGTGACTTTGTTTCATCGCGCATTATAAATATTTTTCCTGATACGATGGTTTGGATGCGTGATTTTCAATTTGCTTATAACGATCCGCGTATGAAAATGTACTTTTCTCATCCGGGTTATGCGCATTATCCTGTTGTAGGTGTTACTTGGGAACAAGCGCAAGCATTCTCTCGTTGGAGAACAGATTTGTTTAACGCAGCAAACAGAGTACTGGGGCAGGATTATCGTTTGCCGACAAAAGCCGAGTGGGAATATGCGGCGCGCGGCGGTCGCCGATTGGCGATGTTTCCTTGGGGCGGAAATTACGTACGTGACAGACGAGGCTGTTATATGGCGAACTTCAAGCCTTTGCCGGGAAATTATGCAGATGATACTGGTGGAATGACTATGCGAGTAGGCTCTTTCCGTCCGAATGATTTTGGATTGTTTGATATGGCAGGGAATGTGTCGGAATGGACATCGGCGGCTTACCATCTTGTGACCAGTACAGTGATACACGATATGAATCCGAATTTTCAGTATGATGCCAAGTTTGACGACCCGGATGAATTGAAAAGGAAGGTGATAAAAGGCGGCTCGTGGAAAGATATTTCTTACTTTTTGCGAATTGGAACAGATACATACGAATTTCAAAACGTAGGTCGTTCCTACATAGGATTTCGCAATGTTCGCTCATTCGCCGGTGAATAAGATTTTGAAAACAATAACATAAAATAATTACGAATAAAAATTAGAAAAATGTCTTTGAACAAAAAACAATCAGGATTTGTAGAATTTTATAATGGCTACGCCGGAAAACGTATTTTTGGTGGTTTGTACAGTATTGCCGCAGCACTTGTAATTCTTGGTGCTTTATTTAAGATTATGCATTGGCCTATGGCAGGTCTTGTATTATCTGTGGGAATGCTTGCTGAGGTTTTCGTATTCGCAATGGGTGTATTTGATAAACCATTCAAAACGTATGATTGGGATAGAGTGTTCTCTTTTGATGGCTCTACTCATTTTTCGGGTTCAATCTCCGGAGCTAATCAAGCAGCCACTCCGGCAGTCGCTCAAGCTACAATTCCAGCTGGTCGAGCTGTGACCATGCAAACATCGGAAAGATTACTAGATGGAGAAATGGCAACTTTATCGGAAGGTATTAAAAATTTGTCTGCGACAGCACGTCAATTGGCAACTCTTTCTGCCTCAATAGGCTCGGCTGTGGAGTTTTCTAAAAATATAGAATCGGCAACAGAAGCGGCTGCAAGATTCACTTCAACACAAGGTTCGTTGAATAGTATGGTAGAAAAATTACACACATCGTACAGTACTTTGAATACGGATATGAGTTCTGTGATGAATGGAACAGAGCAGTATGCAGGCAAAATAGGTGATATAAACAAAAACTTGTCATCATTAAATTCGGTTTACGAAATTCAGTTGAAAAACATTCAGAATCAAAGTGAGGCGATAGCTACACAATCGCAAATGATTTTGAACCAAACTGAACACACGCGCTTGGTAGGTGCAAGTCTAAGTGAAATTATTACTGAAAATGAAAAAATTAAGCAATCAACAAAAACAGTTGCTGAAGAAACTAATAGGTATAAAGAAGCTTCAGTGCTGTTAGCAAGCCAAATATCAGACTTGAACAAAGTGTATGGCAACATGCTGAATGCCCTAAATTAATTTTTTATCTATTTATAAACTATTTGAAAACCCCAAAATAATAATCAATGGCTTCAAAGAATTGTCCGGAAACTCCCAGACAAAAAATGATTGGAATGATGTATTTGATGCTAACGGCGATGTTGGCGTTGAATGTTTCGGCTGAGGTTCTGAATGGCTTTACGATGATAAGTACGAGCTTACGAGCTTCTATCGACTCTACAGAAAGCAGAACAGAAAGATTGTACAGAGAATTTGATGCTATGCTTGAGCAAAATCGCGATAAAGTTTTGGAATGGCATAATAGAGCTGACAGTTTGCGAATTGCATCGAATTCGCTATATGAATACATACGAACTTTAAAGGCTGATATGATTCATTTGGCTGATAGAAATGCTGATCCGGATGACCTGCAGCTTACCAACAGAACGAAAGCTGATTTGAATGTTGCAGGGCAATTGGCCATACACGATGGTCGCGGAAAAGATTTGCAAAGAAGATTGCGGGAGCATCGCGAGTTTTTGATACGGCTAACTGACAACGACTCTATAAAGCGAGTGATGTATGAGGCACTATTCGATGTGGATGATGCAAATTGGGTAGATGCAAGATTTCGTATGATGCCGCTTGGTGCTGCTATAACTGTATTGACCAAGTATCAAAATGATGTCCGTATAGCAGAAATGGATATGGTGCAATTTTTGCAAAGACAAACAGATGCAGGCGATATTCGTGTAAACAGAATTTCGGCTCACTCTATTCCGATAGCATCAAGTTTTGTAATGCAAGGTGGTATGTACGAAACACGAATAATACTTGCTGCCGAAGATACTACGGCAACTCCAACGGTTATTGTTAATGGTCGGGAAGTTCCCAATGGTATTTTGCGAATACCGGCAAATACTCCGGGAGTGTTTCCATATACTGGAGTTGTTAGATTTACCGGAACCGACGGAGAAACAATAGAGCGTTCTTTCAATAGTCAGTTTACGGTTGGACAGCCGAGCGCGACTATTTCAAATGTAGATTTGAATGTTGTGTATCGTGGCATTGATAACAGATTTAGTATTTCTGTTCCCGGCGTTCCTGCTGCAAATGTTGTTGTAAGACCTGAAGGCGCAAATGTGCGACAATCAGGAAATTTTTTCATTGTTAATCCGACACGAGATTCAAATATTAGACTGAGTGTTTATGCAAATATAAACGGTAGACAAACAGCAATGGGAACACAAGAATTCCGAGTAAGACAAATTCCTGACCCGAAAGCGTTTATACAATATAGAGATGCTGGTGGAGTTATGAGACAAATTGATAGTGAAGGACGTTTGTCGAGAGCGGCAATGCGTGCTGCTGATTTTGCTCTTATAGCAAGTTACGGACCGGATGAGCTGATACAAGCCAATTTTAATGTGGTGTCATTTTCGATGACGACAAGAATAGGTAACGTTGCAGCACAAGGAAGCAGGTTGACACCAAGACAACTGCAAGACATCGAACGTTTAGAACGAGGTGATATTATTACATTCAGAGATATAAGAGCCACAGGACCTGACGGAACTGAACGTAGGCTTGGATTGTTGCAGATTACTATAAATTAAACATTTATCCAATTTTACAATAAGGAGGATTAATTTATGAAAAAAAGATTTTTAATAATTTTATTGTTTGCTTCTTGCTTTGCAGTAGCATTAAAAGCTCAAAATCAGAGAACGCATTTGTCTTTTTTTGACGAAAGAGGAATACCTCGCATACAAACGGTAGAGCTTGATGCCTTAGCCGATACTATTGCAGTTGTTTGGCATCGTACAAACGATATTGTATGGGAACGTAGAGTATTCAGGGTAATTGATATGCGTATGCTGCAAAATCATCGCTTGTATTTTCCGATACGTCCCGACCATCCGAGATACAGAAATTTATTCAAGGTTATTTTAGATGCTGTTCTCGAAGGCAGTTTGACAGCTTATGAGCGAGGAGTTGAATTTAGACCTCGCTATGATAGACCTTTAACGCCGGAAGATTTGCGATCAAATTTGCAGTTGAGAGTAGAAAGTGAATTCGACGAAAACGCATATTTGATTAATATTGATGCCTTTGGTACTCCGCACTTGAATGCTTATAACTTTGCCTATTATATGCGCGACCAGCTGAAATTTGTGATTGAAGAAGTGGTTTTTTTCAATAAACATACTTCGAGGCTTTATACAAAAATTATCGGTATTGCGCCTATGTATTCGGCTCATCCGCACAGGCAAGAAACTTCTCCAATGACTGCATTTCATACGTCTATATTGTTTTGGGTGTTGTTTGATGAATTAAGACCTCACTTGGCTCGTCAGCACGTTATTAACACGGGAAATCAGGTACAGCGATTGACTTTCGACGACTTCTTTGCGTTGAGAATGTTCAACAGTTATTTACTTGGTGATGATAATATGCTTGGCAGAACGTTGCTGGATTTCGACAGAGTTATTGATGAACAGCATTTGGAGCAGTTTATAAGACGCGAGCAAAGACGAATTGAAACTGAATTAATGAATTTCGAACAAGACCTTTGGGAATGGTAACTTTCTGAAATATAAAAATATAGGTGAAAAGACGGCGTTGTGGTCGTCTTTTCGTGTTTTGCTACAAATTGGCTAATCTGAAATCTGAAATTTTAAATCGTATGAATATCGCAGCATTATTATCAGGCGGAGTAGATAGTTCGGTTGTTGTACATTTGCTCAAAGAATCGGGCTTCACACCATCGTTGTTTTATATTAAAATCGGGTCGAACGATGATGACCAACTGCATTGTACTTCCGAAGAAGATATTGAAATGGCAACGCTTGTTGCACATAAATACGGTTGCAAGCTGGAAGTTATCGACCTGCATCGCGATTATTGGGATAATGTTGTGGCTTACACGATAGAAAAAGTGAAACAAGGATTGACACCAAATCCGGATGTAATGTGCAACAAATTGATAAAGTTTGGTGTTTTTGAGCAAAAAGTAGGTAAGTTTTTTGATAAAACAGCAACCGGTCATTATGCGAGTGTTGTTGAAGAAAACGGAAAAACATATCTCGGCACGGCAAAAGACCCTTTGAAAGACCAAACCGATTTTTTGGCGCAACTCAGCAGTTTGCAAGTTTCAAAACTTATGTTTCCTGTCGGCAATTTTATGAAAAATGAGGTGCGCGAACTTGCCTCAAAAATAAACCTTCCAAGCGCAAAACGCAATGACAGTCAAGGAATTTGTTTTTTGGGAAAAATCAATTACAACGATTTTATCGCTCGTTATTTGGGTGAAAAGCCGGGAGTGATTGTTGAGCTGGAAACAGGAAAAATAATCGGCACGCACAAAGGATATTGGTTTCACACCGTCGGACAGCGAAAAGGTTTGTCGCTTTCGGGCGGACCTTGGTATGTGATAAAAAAGGATATTGATGCAAATGTTGTTTTTGTATCGAAAGGCTACGGCAGTGAAAAGCAGTACGGAAACAGTTTTTTGTTGCGAGATTTCAATTTCATAACCGAAAACATTTGGAATGTTTATGGCAAAGAATTTGATGTTACGTTCAAAATTCGCCACACGCCCGAATTTACCAAAGGCAAAATTCGTAAAACTCCGAACGGCTATCAAGTTGTTTCGGAAGAAAAATTGCAAGGCATCGCTCCCGGACAATTCGGCGTGATATATGACCGCGAATCACGCATTTGCATCGGAAGTGGCGAAATTTTATGATTTTGTAAATAAAAATTAGGTCAAATGAATCCAGAAATAAAAAACGAACTGAAACCTCGCTTTGACATAAGTCAATTCAAAAATAAATTTGAAAAAGAATATCAGCATTTTTTTGAGGAAATCATTGTTCCTCGAAAAACTGTATTGCTTCGCGAAGGGGAAACTTCGCAACAGATTTTTTTTGTAAAACAAGGTGCTTTGAGGCTTTGGGCAAACAAAAATGGCGAGGAAGCAACGTTTCGATTCTGTTTTGAAAATGAAGCTGCATCGTCTTTTTTGGGAAATGAACCGAGCATTTTCACTATCGAAACCCTCGAAAACTCAACAATTATTGTGCTGAAAATAAAAGATTTCAAGCTGTTATTGGATATGCTGCCTGAGTATAAAAATGAGTTTATCACGTTGCTAACCAAGCGAGTAGGCGATTATGCCAAACTTTTGCTTTCGCACCTCACGAAAACTCCCGAAGAACGCTATATTGATATTTTGAAAAACAATCCCGAAATTCTTTTGCGCGTACCGCAACATTACATCGCCACTTATTTAGGCATTACGCCCGTTTCGCTCAGTCGTATCCGCAATCGTGTAATGAAAAAATAAAACCCTTAGTAGTAAAAACGAAACAATATCAAAACCCTTATTCCCTTATTTTCAGAAAAATAAAGGAATAAGGGTTTTCTGTATGCGAAATTTTGGCTGCTAAGGGAAATGCTGAAAAATCTGTTTTCTTTACAAATGTTATCGTTTTGGAAATGCGCTTGTTCGTACTTTTGCACTGTCAAATGCAAAAATTATGACTTATGAGAAAATGTATTTTAATAGCAGTATCAATATTTGGACTTGGACTAACTCAAATTTTTTCCCAAGAAATACCGATAGGCATCAGATTTGATGTTAATACATCGCATTTTATTTTGGAGAATAGAGGGAACAGTGAGAGAAATCAAAGAGGTTTTGGATTTTCGATGGGCGGTTTCACCAGAATCGATTTTTCAGAAAATTTTGCATTACGACCTGAAATTTTATTGCATTATAAAACTTCTAAAATGGAAAGATTTGGAACTGATGCAGGTTTTCAATACGTTGGTATAGAAATTCCAATTCATTTTATTTATCAGGTCAATGGTCGTAGATGTTTTATTGGAACAGGCGTATATTTCGGCTATGGTATTGATGCTCGTTACAGATTTGGTAACGGGGAAAATTTAAATCTTTTCAGAAGAGGATATGGCGGCTTATCCGAAATGAACCGTTTTGATTTTGGCATAGCAAGTATAGTTGGACATCAATTTTTTGGCAGACGGCTTCAACTTGTAATAACCTGTAAAGTTGGACTTGCCAATCTGCTAAGTGCCAATAGAAATAATGCCACGATGCGGCTTCATACTTTAAGTGTGGGATTAGGATATACATTAAATACTAGATAATTATGACAAAGAAAATTTTATTAGGATTAACGGCTTTTATGCTGTTATCAAGTTTGACGCTTGTTAGCAATAATTCAAATGCGTCGGTTGGAGCAAGTTTGTACGGAGGAATGACTTTTGTTGAAGTACAAGCAAGAGGTCCGAACACAGGAGGAGGTCACGTTCAGGGCGAACAGTTTAGAATTGACCTTACAGTAATATTTGAAGTTGCCACCGACAGAGTTGTTGCCATTCTCTACACAAACACCGGAGCAGCCACTACCGG
>Ga0123355_10012880_pt1 | contig 12982 bp, 11 predicted proteins | sample TergutEmb28metaG_3_FD_89872 | JGI IMG/M metagenome (GOLD analysis project Ga0123355, IMG submission 89872) | Embiratermes neotenicus P1 segment gut microbial communities from Petit-Saut dam, French Guiana - Emb289 P1 | ecosystem: Host-associated > Arthropoda: Insects > Digestive system > Gut ... | reverse complement strand
GTAACAGCTGTCAAAGTTTCAAACTTCTCTGGCCATTATCTCCGTAACCGTTCAACTTTGAATATAGGTGTTTTGGGTTATATCGGTATAGTTTAACATAAGGAACACTCTCCCGAAGTCTCGCACATTCCTCCTGGGACACCCTGTATATAGGGGGTGTATTGTTGCCACTAATAATGTGTTTGCCACGTATGCTTTCAAATTGTTGCATTTTCTGATTTCACTCTTGCTGATGCTTGTTTTGTATCTGGCCTTGGCAATTTCAAACTTTGTAGCAGCAGCCAGTACTCACCATGGCATCTGGAAACTATAGTTGTACTCTGTAACAGCTCATTATTTTCTATGTGCATGAAGACCCATTAACACTCACTGTCTAGCACAGGCAACACTACTAAATGTTCATGTGATAAATTGCAGCTTTGAAAGTGTGAGCAGAGTAAAGAGGACTGAAACATTGCTCTTCATGCCTCCATGCCTTTCTCTGCTAGCTTATTTAATGTGCTGTGTTGACCTGGGTTTTTCCTGCAGTCTGATTTTGCCCCATATTTCTGACTTCTTGGGCAACACAAATTACAAATAGTGGTTCTTAGCACTCTTTCTTTTACCTCATGCCTGCAGCCTGGTGTGCGTAATGAATTCTCGAATTCCTTTTCTTCTTTATAACGTTGAGAATATGACAGCAGCTAGCACAGTTCACATACAACAGTTAAAGATAAGCAAGCACTTTAAATTTATTTGATCATGGAAATATTAATAGATAGCTACTTGCCTTAACAGAACAACTTTACTGTACATCATTTATTGAAGTTGGGAGTGCATTGTTATCATTGCAGTGGACGTCCAGTCATAAGCCATATTTATAACATTTAACTTTCATTGTATTTACTAATACAGACTCACTAAATACCTCCTGCTTATTTATTATTTATTATATATTATTTGTACCAACAAATGCACATATATATATTACAAACACTCCTTCCATGCTTTTGCACCATCTTCCAGGAGCTTTGATATTACACAGTATGTACATAAAAATAAAAATAAAAAAATAACCTACTTATATTGGATTGATAAGTAGACCTTCAATCACAACTCAGTATGTTTAGTTATTTAAGTAGGTGATATAGCATGTCTCAGCTGGAATGGCCATCCTCATTTATTACACTTATTTAATACTTCGAGAAAGGTTAAATGCCACAGTAAGGCCAACAGTAGAATGAGATCTCATTCTTAACAATGAAAATATGGATTTTAAAAGAATGCCATATTACTGATATGATTCATGTTGTAACATATTCAGCTTTCGTTAAAGTATATAAAATGTGTTAAACAAAACAGACAATGTACATATAAAATAACATTGAGGCATGTTCATGCAACCATTGTTGCGTGGAAAAGAAATAAGTATTACATATTCTGAGTGTGTATTTGTAGCTTCAGGTATCCAGCATGCAATGTGCATGCACTGTATTGTCATCTGTAACCATTTCTCATTATGAGAAGAACTGAGTGAGGTTTGATGAAAAATGTACATTGGTTTTCGTGTAAAGTACCTGTTATTCCTGTCTGATTTTAATGAAACTTGAATTTTTTTGACAGATTCTTGAAAATTCTCCAATATCAAATTTCATGAAAATCCATCCAGTGGCAGCCAATTTGTGTCATATGGACAGACACATAGATATGATGAAGTTAATAGTCACATTTAGCAGTTTTTGAACACACCTGAAAACTGTAGCCAGTGCTCCTAGCTAAAAACTGTGTGCATTAAATGTTTTAGGTATTAATCGTCCATTTCCACATTAAATTTTTTAATAAATTTGGGAAGCGATTCCCATGTTTTTTGGTTATGTGCTTCTTGGGTAATATTCATCATCATTGGCTCGACAGCCCCTGATTCGCATTGGCCTTCTTCAGAAGCTTTGCCCATTCATCCCTGTTGAGGGTGACCTTCTTCCAATTCTTGACCTCTAATATTCTCATGTCTTGATCAGCTTCATCTTCCCATCGTAGTTTCGGTCTTCCAACTCTTCGTACTCCATCCAGTTTGGTGTTGAATATTTTTTTAAGAATTCTATCATTATTCATACGCATCAAGTGCCCAGCCCATGCTAGTCTGTTGACTTTGATGTAATTAGCAATGTTTGGTTCATTAAATGCTTCATATAGTTCATAGTTGTGTCTTTTTTGCCATTTTTCGTTCTCTTGTTTTGCTCCAAAGATATATCGAAGCACCTTTCTTTCAAACAGACTTAACAGCCACTCATTTGTTTTGGAGGCATATGTAAGTACAGGTCTAATGAGTACTTTATACATCAATATTTTAGTTTTTTTATTGAGGTCAAGTGGGACCTCAAATGCTTTCTCATTCCATGGAAACACCTGTTTGCGTTTTTGGATTTCTGCACTGATGTCATTATTACAATTGATGTCTGACCCTAAGGAAGTGAAACTTTGAACAACTTGAAATTTGTATGGTCCAACTTATAGATAGTGAGGATAACCTCTTGAGTAATATTTCTGAAATTAAAAATTAATAGAGGAAAATAAAGTAAGTGTAATGGTAACTACTGCAAAAACTATTAATATGTATTGGAATGTACAATGTTAAGATTCATACAGTTAGAGATTCTTGGGTTTGTATTAACTTGAGCATGTACTGTGTTGAGGTAAGAAAATAGAAAATAAATAATAACCTCAATTAATACTTCAAATGAGAATGTAGAACTTTTATATTAATGTTTATGTTGAAAAAGGTATAATGTCAATTTGCATGCTGTTGTGGGATGATATATGTAGGAAAATACGTGTTCATTATGTACTGGCTAATGGAGTACTGAGTGTGTTAAGTAGGGGTTAGTGTCTGTGCTTAAATGGACGTAGTTGGTGTAAGACTCTGAGGATGGCATTTGTTCTCTAGTACATTGGTCATTAAGCTGGTTATTATTATTTTTTTTTTCTTTGTAAATATAAATATAAAATTTCTGTATGGTGTTGAGGTGTGACCTTATTCCCATGGTATACTGAACTTCCATGGTACTATCAGTGGTATCAATAAGATGTTTAAATTTTGAGAGGTGTTTAGAGAATTTTGAATTATAGGTATTTTTACAAAATGCTTGTCATTTGTAACAGTAGGTCAAAATGTTGCTGCCAGTTTGTCCGACTGTATCAGGTCAAAATGTTCCTGCCAGTTTGTCTGACCTCTTGGTGTAAATAGCAGATGTACACACTTATGGTCACTCATTTAAGATGATTTATGTCATCCAGCCACTATAAGGGCATGACTCAAAAAACTGTAGTTCGTATACTGTGAGTTATTAAATTTGGATTAGTAAATTCACAATAAAGCCTAATCACCAATTACACAGGATGGTTCTTAATTCATTTTCTTGGTGACATTATACTTAAGTTCATTGCATGTTGTACACAATTCATTTTAGTATGTTGGAAATTGTGTCTTGGGCTTAGATGTGCTTCACATTCTGCTGTTCGTACACGCTAATTTTTGGGTGCATTTGCTTACTCACAACAAGTGTCGGTTAGCTTGATTGTGTCTGTCCATCTGCGTGTATCAGCGTAGTTCCCACTGGGCAGATTTCTGGAATTTTGATGTTAGGGACTTTTATGAAAATCTGTTGAGTAAATTCAATTTGGTTAAAATCTGACAAAAATATTTGGCATTTCACATGACTTAAGTACATTTTATTGTTGCTAGAACATTGAGTCACCACAGAAGCATCCTCTGTGAGTGAAATGGTATCAGGCTGTTAGGATAGCCAAGGAGGTGGTAAACATTATGCTGTCACAACACAATGTGACATTGCATACACTGCTGATCTTGTTAGGGGTTAAAAACTGGGTCATAATGTGGGTAAAGTACAGTCAGACACAGCTTGTAATGTTTATATTGCTAAGAAGTTTTTACATAGTTTGAGACAAACAATGTAAAAATCTCTTAGCAATATAAACATCACAAGTTGTGTCTGACTGTACTTCATCCATATTATGATCCTATACAACACAACGAGGATGTCTCATCTGAAACTGGGTTATGGTACATGTACTACATTCTGCTGTTTTAAAGTTAGCAGTACTTGAACAAATGCACAATAAGGTAATGGAAGTGAGACTAAGTCTCTTTTTGATGGTAAACATTCTGACATTGTCCATTGTCTTGAGTTTTCTTCAAACAAGTTTCCAAATCAGTATTTGTTTCCATCATCAGATATAAGGAAGGAAAGGTGACCACTCATTTGGGCCCTTTAGAAGGAACTATTTCTAATGGGTACAGTTCCTTATGTCTGGTGACGGAAACAGATACAGCTTTCGAAGTGTATTTCAAACTAGCTTTAAGATGGTGGACATTGTCTAAAATAACATTCCTCTTTACTGAGGGTGAACTATTGGCTTTTTAACCACAGAGGCTCGGGTTTAGTGCCAGGACAAGTTGTGGGTTTTGTTCCAATTATTTGTTTTTTAACTTCCCTGTTTGTCATTCCACTAATTCTATATGTCACCAGAAATAACTGCCAAAATAATTCAACTTCATTGAATTATTTTGGCAACAGTCATATAAAACAGACAAATTTAGGAAGCAAGAAGACTGTGTATGTGTGAAGAATGATATCTAATATTCGGTTTTTGTTACTGACATAATTGCATAAATCTATTTATGACACTTAGCTGCTGATTGTATAGTTCCTGAAATTTGTGTTGTTACTTCAGATTATGTGGTCATATTTTCAGACTCGTTATAAATATTATAGGTATTTCTAATGTCAAGAGCCGAGAGAGCCTTGTGATGACATACACCGACTTGGCAGAGGATCCATTTAGTTCCGCTCCCTTTAGTTTACCAGGTAAGTGATATTGGTAATCCATGGAAACAGGTGCTGTACAGCAAATCTGCTCATTTCCTGTTTCTGTAGCTAAGCATCATACTATATCTATTTATTCTGTTAATTTGAGTTTATTTATGATATGATCTAAGAGTATTACTTATATTGTGTGAAGAAAATCAGACTTCCTAAAATATGTATTTGGTTTTGGCAGAGGACAGTCATAGTTGCCTTGCTGTGGAGTAAATTAATTTGAACACATTTTGTGGTTGGATGTTTCTTTTTGTTGTTTCCCATTTTCCTGTGTTGTTTCTTAAGGAGAGTGTGTCCTCATACCATCCTTCATACTGATGATGCGCCGCCTGGTCACACAGGTGACTAAATTATGTGTGGTGTCGCCTAATAGGTTCGGCTGTATGTATAGCTCTTTTCTATCTTATATTGAAGCTACCCAGACTACGCAAAACCTGCATCTCCAACTGTGATATATATATTTTGTTTTACATGGTTTTATCACGTTTTATATTGTATTTCATTTTATTAATGCCTTAATGTAAACCAGAGCTCATTATTGTAAGGTGTTGTAAATTATATAATCACCCTTTTAAGTCAAAGCCTGAAGGTGGCTTCTAGAAGCTGAAAATGTAGCTGTGTTCTCTTAAATGTTCTTGTAATAAAAATTGTCTTAGACTATATTATAACACTCTATTAATTATTAGGTCAATATACAACAGGGATGACTTGCCTAAAAATTGTACCTCAGCTGTTTTCATTAAAGAGTGTTTCATGCCATAATGCATACATTTCTGATCACTGGATACCTGTGGCATGTTTGTGTTTTGTGTACTGTTGTATAGGTGATGGGTAAAGTATGTTGACTTCATGTCTTTGTTCAAATATTTTTTGCCCCATAACAGCAGGGACACTTTATTGCTGCCATTTTCATGTGTTTCCATAGTTGAGGTTCTAGTACTTTGGCTTTATAAATTCACTGGACCTGCTTATCCTCACTTCATGATTAGTGTGCGTACCTTTGTTTGTGTTTTTTTTTTTGAGGGGGGGGGGTGCAAGAATTGTTTTTTTGACCATTCACATGGGCACACATTTTTTAGTACACATGCTGTGCTGTTTTCTGAAGCACTCATCACTAGTTCAGAACAGGATTGATAGAATGATGTTTGTTTGGTCCTCCTCCTTTTGTAAATATGTAGATATGGAACTACATGGTGATCGAAATTAACACAGCCCATTTGGCAAAATATTTTCCAATTTTAAAAGTAGTACATTAGAATGAGAATACCAATGTGGTATGTGTGCTCAGAAATGCATCTGCTCACTCTTTTTCTTATGTTTCATGCAACCCAGCGATGCTTAAAATGAACAGATGAATACTGTGTGTCAATTCTTGTAATGTATGCATGCTGTTTTGATGCACATTCTCTTTCAAGACACCCCCAGAGATAGAAATCCAGTTGTGTTAGATCCAGAGTTTGAGGTGGCCACAAGTTTCAAGGAGTAATGCCATCACCAAAGAATTTATGCAACATTAACAATTTTGTGTGTGTGTGTCATATTCTTACCTTGTTGAAGCCAGCATACTTGTTAAGTTGCAACAGGGATATGAAATTTGTAGTTAGTTCTTGGTGACATTTTGCTTTTAGAAGAAAATGAGACTGATTATTTTCTGTTAAGAGACACCACATTATACTCCAACTTCTAAGGAGTGAACTCTTCTGTCATATAAAGTTTGAAGATTGTCAGGCTTCATACTATGATTTTTTGCTAGCATTTTACCCACTAAAGTGAAACCATGCTTCATTAGCAAAAGAAATTTTTGTCTGAAATATCTATACCCCACTCAGATGAAGTGTGCATGAATTGTGTATGATGTGGATGAAGTTTGAAATCTTTGTAATGTGTGATACACTTCTGTATGATAATCTACATCTAATGAGCAAGTTATGTCATCATTCTTCTTGGAGAGCATAACAAAGTGTGACAGATATTGTCCATATTGTCATAAGACACCAAGGCTTGACAGGAACATTTTCTGTCCTGCATGCTGTTTGTGTCATGCAAACAGTTCACCAGACAAGATACTGTTCATTTGTGTGGCACATGATAATTGGAAAATTCACCCCAAAACTGATTCTTGCAAGTTATGTAAGGGTGAGATGCCAGGTACTGTTTGACAGTGAATGCTTGTTGCAATTGCAAAGAAAGCATGTTTGCTCTTCAACTGCTGAAAAAATAATTGAAGTGAGTCTGTTTTGCACTGGTATAGTCACAGTCCTGCACACTTACTGTGCCACAGGAACAATTCATCAGATAAGATGTTGTTGATTGACACGGGAGAAATTGAAAAATCATTCCTAAACTGTTTAATGCAAGGTAAGGAAGAGTAAGGTGTCAGGTAGTGTTTGACAGTGAACACTTGTTTCATGTGTGAAGAGAGCACATTTGCTCTTCAGCTGCTGAAAGATGATGGGTATGAGTCTGTATTATGCTGGTATTGTCATAGTTTTATATATATGTGTGTGTGTGTGTGTGTGTGTGTGTATATATATATATATATATATTTATTTATTTATTTATATTTGATTTTTTTAAATCCAGTGTAATTGATTCAGTTACAGCCATTAGTATATGCGTGTTTTGTGACACTTCCACAACACACTATTTGTCCTAATAGCAGTCACCCAGGCCTTTAGTCCCAAATATGTTAGTTTAAAGACATTAGATTTTAGATTGCTAGTGAGACTGTAGACCATTATGCTGGAAAGGGTTAAGCTGTGTCAGTTTGATCCAGTTCACACCCTCACTACTGGTTTTAATTAAGAGTTCACAAATTTATGTTTATTTGTTTGCAGTTTGATACATATCATTGATCTGCATGGTAATTTATTGCAGGTATGAATTACCTGTTGTAAAGAACCACATTACAGATTAGGTCTTGTTCTGTGCTATGTACCTATTCTTTATATGGTGTATTGCTTTTAGAAGAAAATGTGAAGTTTTATGAAGAGTAGGGACTGATTGAATCAGTTTGGACCAAAATTCATTTGCCATGTAGGTGTTAGTAATGTCCTCAGAACATACTTAATTGAAATTCGTTAATTAGTTTCAGATATCAAACATTTGAAATGTATTTAAATAGTGGGATAATTCGTAGGTACGTGAAATACATTTAAGGATCATGTTCTGCTTTCCAAAGTAAAGCACAAAAGCACTTATAAATGCAGTGGAACTCATTTAAGACATCCTCAATTAAGAAGTTCTCCTTTCAAAGACATCAGGATAAAAAAAAAGTGCAATAATTCTCTCATTTCATTAACATAAACATTGCCTTTTAATGTGTCCCAGTGTAAGAAAATTTCCCATCTAAGAAGCCTGAAAAGGTTACAACAAAAGAGATTTTTCAGCCATTTATTACATTTGCCATAGCTGAACCTGTAACAGTTTCCCCAGATTCCCATCGTTCAGTCTGTTTCCAATGTACAGCATTTAAATGATGCGCTAAGATGTGTAGGTTAATTTCCAAGGTCATTTATGCAAGTGAGTTTCACACAGCAGAATGACACAACCTCATGGCTCGTGGGTGTTGTACCAGAGACTGCAGTCAGTCCCGACTACTCAATCTCTGTCATTCTTCCATCACCATAGTTGCTACAGCAGTCATTTTGCTTGCAACCATGTTGCTGTTAACATTGTCATAATGCATATGTCTAGCTAGTCTTTTTTGGGGGAGAGAGTCTTTTTACTCACATCATACCATTGTGGCAGTGTAGCATTAAAGGATGGGCCTGGACAATAATGAGCTGTTGCCAACTCAAAATTAACACTGAACAAGTCATATTCCACATGTCATACTGTAATACTCCTCAGGGATGTTACCGGTATGAAAACAGATGGCAGACTAACCATGTGGTAAACCTGATGCCTGAGTCCCCCCCCTCCTTGTTTGCAATCAGCCATGTCCCCAATTATTTCCAGACTTTCTGTAAGCATTCTGACCTGACTTCTAGCTGCATGCAGTGAGAAGTTCTGATGATTGCTAGTAGCATCATTGCAGTCACTATCCTGCCCCACCTGTCTGTCTGTTACATTTTTTCTTGCCCATGTTGCAGCAGACTTGCACTGTCCTGCATCAGAGTACATTTGACTGCAGTGGTTTTATACTTTAATGTCATGTATTTGAAGTACTCTGTGCACAAAATATTTTTGTGTTCGCATTGTATGTGCGTGCAAGTTTTTGTCCTGAAATGTGATTAATTGCTGTACACTTGAAAAACAGGCTACTTCTGCTCATAAAAAGTGATGTTTTGCTAACAAGACAGTATCACAGTCTGTGTTGGATAAATAAAAAATCAAAATCTGTGGATGCACCATATAAGTTGTGGGGAAAATTACAGTTTGGAGGAGCATGGTTTTTAATCTGGAATTTGTTGCAGCTGTTTCTTTGCAGGACTAATGGTGAACTGAATGTTTCAATGAATGGAATGTAAAGTTGAATTAATCTTATCATTAGATTTTTTCATTGAACTCATATCGTGTATAAACCATGAAGATTTTTATGGGTCGTATGATACGTCCTCCAGTGGTTGAGGTCGTTCTTCAGTTATTATATCTTGCTAAGAAAATGCTTGTAACTTTATATCTGTAGGAATGTCTTAGCTTCGTTTTAGGAGTAGGACATATTTTCATCTTTATTGCGTATAATCAGGACTCACCCTGTATAAAAGTGATCTCATGAGGTTCACAAAAGTCAGTATCGTGTAGCTCCTTTAAAGTGTTAAAATGGATAATATACGCCTTTTGCAAGTAGTTTGTGAGAAGTTAGAAAAATTAAACTGTTATAATACATATTCTTTTCCTTACAGCTTCCAGACAAGGCAACAGAGAAAAGCAGACACCAAAGAAACCACCATCTGGAGGTAAAATATAACAACCTCTTTACTAACTACTTAAGTATCATTTATCTCTCTATTATAGTAGGCCAAGGATACAAAATTATTCCAGCTAGTCAAAATATAAAGTGAGCTATACATGAATTGTTTTTTAAGCAGGTTAAGGATTTATGTCATATCATGTGAACAAATCCCCCCTTCCCTACTGAAGAATAGGGCAGTTGCTTTGTCAGCCTGTTGCTTCTTGTATGAATCTATGTTTAATGTAGAATTATATTTTATTCTGGAGTTGGTACTTGCCTTCTCTTTGTTTTGTTAATGATTTGTGTGGCCTGGATAGTGAGAGAGGATGGCGAAGGAAAGGTATCCAATATAAAAGTATTTTCAAGACTGCACTTGAAAAATGGACACTGTTTCTGTGTACATGTGCATCATCACAGAATACTCGTAGGTGTTCTGTTGTATTGATTTTGTCTGCAGAACAAACCATTAGGCTTATGAGAAGAGGGAATACGTTTAATGTATGATGGTATTTGTGAATAAGATGATATGTCGCAGTCTGTTAGTGACATGAACCGTGTTTTTTCAGCATTGGAACTTTTTATGTTAGTCGACACAAAATAAACAGAAGAAATTCTTCTTACATGTGGCACAGAAAGGATTAGTGCATAAGAAACTGCTTATTAAAGGATTTTGTGGAATTAAAAGAATTAAAATGGTAAAATCGTATTACATCTACAGTATAATCTTTGTGCAGAGAGTAGTTTTTTGTCATGTTCCTGAGCATGGTAGCTGTCACAGAGAGCATTATCACATATGAAGCCTGAGTCTGCTCCGAATTTATAAGAGTCCGTTTTTTTCCCACATCAGTCCATCTTACCTTATTACGTGTAACAGTTTTTTAGTGCTGACCTCCAGCTTCTAGAAAGTCCTTGTACCTTCTCAAAATATTTCTCAACATACAGTGAAGGTATTCTCATGAATGTTTTGCTTTGAACGCGGTACTGCAGTTCTTGGAAAGCAAGTGCAGTTTCATACATTTTCTCTTCAGTGAACTCCTTAAATAATGGTGTTAGAATGGGCTGAAATTTGTATCTCTGAAAAACATGGGACCTATGATTTTGCATATGCTGACTGCATGCCAGTCTGCACGGTAAGGTCATGTAAAGAAATTTCATGAATTGAATGCGGATTTTTGTAATCAGTATATTTTATTGTGGCTCTTATTTTCCCTCTTAATTTAAGTTATGTAAATGATTAATTAATGCAAATCAGATTCACGTTCTCATGTTTTATGTTTTCCAGCAAGTAACCTGTTACTCAGAATTTTTCCTCTTAGACTTTTTTTCTTTACATGGTAGGGTTAGTATGGGGCATTTTTTCTTACCAAATTTGTGGCAGCTTTTTTTCCATGGTGCATGCTTTGCCAGAGTATTGCATATGAACACTCTTTATTCCATTGAATGCCTTTCACAGATGTGTTAAAAACTCTCTTGAGTTCCACATATAATAGATGACTAGTAAGTATTTGCCTATTACAGACAGCTGCTTGTCAGTGGCAGTTAACATAGTTGCAGTGTCAGGAAAAAAAAAAACAGGCCCACACACACTGAATTCACATTTTCTCGTGCTTGGGAACGCAATACACAAATCTGCCTTTTTGTATTTTATGCCACTGTCAACATACTTTCATTCCTTAACTCTGGGGTGCAGTCTGATCCATCTTGGCACTTTAGTAGTTACTAGCCGCGGTACATTGCGGACGACTGTTTCTTCTTTGGATTATAACATTAGAAAATTTACCATCTTCTCATAGGTCAGTTGATTAAGGCAGTGTTTAGTAAGAGCACAAGGTGATGGCCAAAATTCTGTCTAAGAATTAATAGTGTCTTTCACAAAGTAAAAAACTGGGTTTGTTTATTTCACAGACAATTGAAATTTATCATATTTTTTATGAGTAATAAATTGTGTGTGAACCCCATGGATTGGTAAATGTTCATAATCAGAAACTGGCAAAATTTAATCAGGTGCAAGTGGAGTTTATGATTTCTACTTACATTTCAAATTGTGTGATGAAACGTATAAATTATTTACTGAATTTTGTTGTTTGCAATACGGGGCAGCATGGCCATGGGTTGGGTGGCTGGGGTTCAGTTCTTCGCAGGAATTTTTTATTTGCTGCTATATTTCAAAGTTTGGGGCATCTTTCCCTGGGAGATACGGAGCTAGAGTGTGAAGCTGCTGGCCATTCACCTCCTTATGTTGGTGGGGGTCTAGAAAGTATGGAGCTTTACCTCCATGTACCCATAATGCTTTCATGGTATAGTGCATAGGCACACTTGTTTGTTATCTGGTCATGATAAATACAACTTCAGTGTGCCAGTCCCAGTATGGCACTCCATAATTCCAGTTTGTGAGGTCATGTCATTGTTCTAAACTTTCTCATTGCCAACATTATAATGCTGTTGTTTAAGAGGCTAAAGACTGAATAATACTCATGAGATCTCTGTGCTTAAGAGAGGCAAGATAGTGTTGAAAACTGGATATTTTTCTTGCTTATGACATCTGTACATACAGAGTAGTTGATTGCAAAAGCTACTACATTTTGTAGGTGCTGCTGCTGCAAACTACCATGTAGGCAGTCATGTGCGCAAAAGAAGTGGCATTGTATACTGAAGCTCTTGAAGCACTGTAAGCAGTGTTTTGTTCCTCTTTCTGAACAATTAAGTGGAAAAGAATTACTCATTTCCAGCAGAACCAGTGTACTGCACATCACAAAAAATTCAAGACTGTGAAATTTGCTTGATGAGTAGGTATGTAGTAAAAGGCAGTGGCCAAATTTGAATGTGTGTATTTTTTTGTTTTGGGAAACTTGAAGCAGAAGTTGATACGATTGACCATACTATCTGAAGGCCTTACACAAGAAGCCCGGCATAGTGAACACTACTCACAGAATACCTATTGTCATTGGGAAATGTGTTTTAATACTAAAGCACATATTTCACAGTTGTGGTGTGTATAGTATGCTTATGGAAAAACTCTAAATGCAGATAGGCTTTCTTTCGTATGTGCACTAGAGCAGTATATCTCAACTGGTAATGCTTGAGGACTTAAAACTCAGAACTTCCACTTATGATTAATATAATATGAGAAAGTACATAATTGGAAAGTACACGTCTTGTAAAATTAGAAGCCTTGTTTTCGTGATAATGGGACTAGTTTTTTTTTTTT
>Ga0123355_10012878_pt1 | contig 12982 bp, 10 predicted proteins | sample TergutEmb28metaG_3_FD_89872 | JGI IMG/M metagenome (GOLD analysis project Ga0123355, IMG submission 89872) | Embiratermes neotenicus P1 segment gut microbial communities from Petit-Saut dam, French Guiana - Emb289 P1 | ecosystem: Host-associated > Arthropoda: Insects > Digestive system > Gut ... | reverse complement strand
CCGCTGGAATTCTGACCTGTCATCTCTGGTGCCACTTACGGCTTCATCTGCATACACCCCGGCGTATTCCCATTCATGGTGTTTTTGGATGAATTCGCTGTAGTGGCTCACTTGTGCTGAAAGTGAACGCAAATTCTTTTCTTTTAGGATTGATACACGGGCATAAGCCGCTACCCGTTTTTTTGCAGGTATTGGCGGAGCCAGCGGTTCAATCCTATGAATTTTTCGCATAAAATCCCTCCGATCTTTTGATTATGCGGGCTTTGCCGCCACCTATTCATCACTCAAAAGGCCGATTATAGCAAGGGATTTAGCGGGGATTTAGGCCGATAAACCGCCGATTATAGGCCGATATTTCTTCTTAAACTTTGTATCAATTTTGCGATAGTCCTTATCGGTAATAAGCCCCTTTGTCAGTAATGACCGGGCAAGGGCCATGGCTTTACCGTATGATATTTCGCGCTCAAACTGCTCTTTTGTCATGGTCATTTGCCAATGCCCCCTCTCCAAAACGCCGGGTTATATAACAGGGGTGGCTACAATATTTTCTGCTTTTGTTACCACGGGTGTTGAAATTGGTGCCGCAATGGACGCAGGTGGCTTGATATGATGGATTATTACGATTGGCATTCCACCAAGCGAACCGACACTTTTCGTTGCAGAATGTCTTTGGCCTTTTACTGTGCAGATGCACAATAATCTGATTACATTGCTTGCATCGCATATCTTCACCCGCAGGCTCATCACCTAGCACGGATATATTATTTCTTCGGCAGTATGATTTGACGGTGTTCTTCGAAAGATTAAGGGAAGCGGCGATTGCCCCATAACCTTCCCCCTTGGCGCGTAACGCAGATATCTGTTCTTTCTGTTTTGTGGTCATGAGAGCCTCCATTTCTGATAAAAATGCAAAAGCCCTTCACTGCAAGGCAGAAAAGGGCTGAAGGGTATCGGCAAAGCGGAAATTATATTGTTATAAATCTGTGGTAGTTAAACAGCATCTGCATCATTTGCTCTCGGGTAGGCTGGCCTTGGGGATTGGTGCCGTCTGTTATGCCGTTGGCGAAGGCCCACATCCATGCTTCCCGCGCCCAGCTACTGGGGATAGCATTAATCGGAAGTTGGATCAATGATGATTGTGATTCATCCGGTGGCAAGGACGGCTCCTCCGGTTCGAGCGGCTCTGCTGAGTTCTCAAATAACTGCTGGATAATCGTGTCAAAGGGGAATTGCGGCCCCGGACAACTTGGCCTCGTCCGTGGTGTGATTTCGTGATGGCCCACAATATGGCTACGGTCGAATGGAAATACCACGCCGCTTACATTGTACAGCTTGCTGATTTCCTCGCGGATATGAGTTATTAACCAAATCCCGGCTTCAAGCTGGGCCGGAGTAAGCGAACCCTGTGTCTGAGCAAGCCGCCCTTCAAATCCGATGCTCACGGTATAAAGGTTTGCGTTTACTCTACGGTCGCGTACTACTTGTAAAGGAGAATGCCGGATATCCCGATTATCACCGTTTGTGGTGGTGCCATTTGCCCAGGCCATATTTACTATATCCACAGCCTGTACGATTCTTCCATCCTGTGCCACAACAAAGTGGTACGACACCTGTGATACCGGGTTTGTTATCCAAGAAATCGTGCCATCAAAACCGCCTTCTGTAATATGGCAAACAATCATATCAGGTTGCCAGCCTTGCCGCCCGATGCTTCTATTCGGACTCATCCGCTTCGTTATGTTCATCATGCGACTCCCCTTTCTTGGATTTACCATGGTGTAGTTGCGATAAAACATCCTTTAATTTCTGCGGAACCGGAAGCCCGATTCTGCAGGCATTTTCTAGCAGAGATACACCTTCATTGGAAAGAAAAAAGACAATGGTGGCCGTTCTTACTATGCCATCACTGCCTATAACTCCGTCCAATATGTGGGCGATGCCGACTATTAGGAAAATAAATACCTTCTTTATAATGCCACGTCTGCCGATTTCACTTGATAGCTTCTTTTCGGCTATGGCACATAACACGCCGCTCGTATAATCCGCCGCCATGAAAGCAGCCAGCGCATACAGCAATTCGTCACATCCTCCCAAAAACCAAGACAGCCCTCCACCGATTACGGTTAGGGCCGCCTGTATTGAATACCAGATTGTTTTTGTTTCCATTGTAAAATTGCCTCCTTTATTTTTTATTCATCTACTAAGGGAACATCACCCCATGTAGACAAAACCTCCGCCGCGCCGTACCCTTGGTGCAGTAGATGGCGGCACAGTAGCATCGTACATTTGGATATTCGCTCCATAATCTGCGTAAAGGCCGGTTGTATTAGTGTTGGCACCACCAGCCACACCCGTCACACCGGTTATGCGGCGAGTGGTTACTGTGTTGGAATAGAGGACATAAATTGCCACGTTCTTGTTTGCTATGTCCAACTGATCCAGCCGCACAATGCCTGTGTTATCTCGGATATCTATTCCGTGATATGATGCGGTTTCTCTGGTGCCGGTGGCGGCAGTAATAAAATCGCCTATGCAGTGGGCCTTGTTATTTCGGAAGCGGATAGTTTCCCCAGTTGCCTGTACACAGTTAAAGCCCCGGATTTGTACCAAGCGATTATCGTTTGAGGAAACGTGGACACGATTTACGGTATGCGTCCTCTGCCCAAGAACCGCCGCCGCAGAACCATCTGCATTGACGGTTTGCAAATATAGAAAGCCTGGGCCCCTGAAATCTACAATTGCGATGTTAAGCGTTGTGTTGCCTGGTCGCACTTGAAGGGTGATGTTGCGATCCAGCCATTTTGGTAATGCGTTTATTTCCGTTTGTAAATTGGCTATATCTACAACTTTGACAGATGCCGTCTGTAGAACAGAACCAATGCGATTATTTACAAAAGCAGTTGTGGCGATTTGTGTATCGCTAATTGTCATTCCGGGAGTTGGGGCCGTTGGCGTACCAGTTAAAGTTGGAGAAAGTAACGGTGCGAGAGCATCCAATATTTCTTGCGTTATGCCGTTTCCACTCTCAACATTGGCAAAAACAAATAAATCCGCCCAGTTTACCTGTGACGGAAATTTATATTGCAAAACAGTTGGCTCGTCCGGGTTCATGCGTAGTTGTGGCGTTTCTCCATTGATACCATCTTGTCCATTACTCCCATCACTCCCATTGATACCGTTAGAGCCGTCTGCACCTTGCAAACTTGCGAGAGCAATCAAGTAATGCCATGAGGCATCCCCAACATAACGCCATATTATGTGAGTGGCATTTATTGAAATTTCAACCTCCCGGCCATCCGCGCCATCTTCTCCGTTGGTGCCATCTTTGCCGTTTATACCATCTTCTCCATTATTCCCGGCCACACCATCAACACCATCACGACCATCGGTTCCTGGCTTCCCCTGCAAAGATGCGAGGGAAACTAAATTTAGCCACTCGGCATCACCAGCATAACGCCATCGAACATAATCATTACCCACCGATAGTTGGACTTCGCGCCCATCAGAACCGTTTGCACCATCGGCACCATCCATGCCATCACTACCTGGCGTACCATCCGTTCCGGGCTGGCCTCTTATATTTTGCTGTGGTGGTGGTACTGGGCTTATTGAAAGTGTCCATGTAATTGTGCCGTCAGCAGTAACATTTGGCCTCCACACAAGATTGCTACCGCCTTCACCACTGCCGCCAAACGATGCACCCATAAGCAAATCAACTAAATTGTAGGTATGCCCATCCTCCCCAATAATGCGCCCGGTTTGTGGCATATATGCGTCAATATCGTACAGCGGCAAGTTCGCAGACATAATAAAAGCCTTTGGGTAGGGTTTATCCAACTTCCCAAAGGCTTTCTTGATACTGTCTATAATTCCCATGACTACCCTCGCTTTCTACATTAGATTGGGATACCGCTCCCAAGGAGCATACTTCCATTTATTCGATATCCACCGATAAGCCCAAAAACCATTATGCGAACCGGTGCTATCTTCGTGCGGGATATAACCCCTTGGAAATACACCTATCGCGCCTGGGCCGGAATCTACAATGGACTCCAAGTTCTGAAGCGTTGTACCCAGCGCATTAGAATAATCATAAATCCAAAACACAAACGGATGGAATCCACTCGGTTGCACCAAGTTTCGTCTCGGCGGCAAACCCTCAAAACGATGCTCGTAAGCAGAAAATTCAAACGGCCAAAGATCCGGGCCGGATTGCCAGTTTGGATCCCATGAAAACGCTCCCCTTTGTACCCGCATGTTTATATGACCGGCGGGTGTAATAGTGTGATGAGTTGAGCGTGTGATTATCTGCCCTGCATCATTGTTTGTTATCCAGCTTGAATCATTGCCTAGCCTAACCCACTGAAATAATGTCAAATAGTTAAGGAACATGTAACTTGGGTGGTTGGAGTTTTCTAATCCCACTGGCGGGATAAAGTTTGGTTGGTTGGCTGTTATTTCAAAACCATGGCTACCTCCACGGGACATAGCTGCCAGTGCATTAGCTTCCCACTGTGCGCGTGGCCCCAAAGAAATAAACGCGCTCCAATTGCTGGGGTGTTCTAAGCCTCCCGGCACATCACTTCTTGTAAACACATGCATCTGGTCAAAGGGCATTGCATTGGTGAAATCATGTGTAATATTACATTTTCGGCTGAATCTAACGCCGGGAGGGAGTGGCGTAAAAGCCATTGTGATATCCATATCAAATGCATGGCTATGCCAGAAGTTTTCACCATACCTCACCCCGCCTTGGAAATTAAGATGGCCGCTGGATGATGCTGTTGTAAAAGGGTGGTCGGGTAAAAAACAATTGAAGCATTCCAATATCTCTCCGTGGAAGTTATGCAACCAGTCATTTCTTTTTACGAAAGTATGGGTTATCGGGTGTAGTAAACTGCCGATTTTAACAAACTCGTGTTCTATTGGATGCGCTTGATTATTTACGCGCACAAGTTTATGGTCGGCAGGGTGTAAAACCCTCGTTTCCGGTACATACAAAAAATCACCCCTCTCAACTAACCGGCGTGAATACGATATTTGGATTATAGACAACCACAACGGCCCAATCCGGGAATGAATTAATCTGTGCTTGGGTGGGTAGCCGGTCGAGGATTATATGTCCGCTGTGACCGCCGATTATGCCCGGTAATATTTCCTCTAAAATCTTAATTACCTCTGGTCGAAGGCGGGTATCAAGTACCATGTTGGACGCTTGTTCCACCCATTCTCGAAAATTCTCCCACGGATATAACCAATCGGGAAGCGGCGGAAACTCTATCAAGTCGAATATTTCTTCCAAAAGCGGCGGGATTATTAAATCCTTGATAAGTTCCAAATCCAAAGGTGGCGGCTCCGGGTTATTCATTAAATCATCAAGTCGGTAATTGTTGTCCCGCAGTTCCATCAAAAGATTACGCGGCACCCTGCCGAAGATGGCATAAATATGGAAACCGGTCTTGTTGTAATACTCCGATATTTCCATGATGTTTTGGGTGATGGTTACATCTTTACTTTCGCTTATAATTGTGACGATATCTCCTATGTCATAATCCCTCATATATTCAAACGGGGTGTACGGGTCTATGATTTTTACATCTAAAGACTCCACCGGCTCATTTTGCCGTAGGAATTGGTGGCCAAAGTCAAACATCGGAAAGCGACCAGCGCGAGCGTAGGCTTCTCGCCGGGAGAGCCCCTGCGCACTGCCTACGGTTACCAAGTTTCGGATTGGTTCATCTGTCCACTCATTTGTAATAGGTGGCCCTTCTACAATAACCACATTTCGAGCCTGGGCCGTTTGGTTGAAATATTGCTGGTCGGTTATATTTCGGAAGTTCTCGCAAAACTCAGCCGCCGCCAATCTGCCATCAAAAAGTGAAAACTCGAATGCTTCCTCTTCGGGCAGGAACGCTACTTTAAAGCCTATGTCTTGATTTTCCAGCCATGATTCCAGGTTGCTGTTTTCGATTCGCGCCAGTACAAATTGGGTGGATATGGTGTAGTCGGCGATTCGCAAGCCCGGAATAATACGATCCGGAGTGGTGTCGATGTAATGCTCCATGATTAGCTGATCGGCGGTTGCTTGCAGATTTACCAAATGTTCGCTGGTGAAGTTTACTACCCGGAAGGATAGCATTTTACTGATAAACGCGCCTTTTATCTCTATCTGTTCACCAATTACAACATCCTCTATAAAACCAGCCTCGTCATCGTTGTCCTTGGCAACGATAAAGCCGGTCTGCGCTAAAGCCGCATTCTCCGGTGTGTTGGTAAGTGTGAGGGTAAACTCCCCGGAGCGATTATATCGCCGAATCCACTTCAAGCTGACGTAATTTCGTATAATCTGGACAATGGTAAAATGGTTGTAGATATATAACGCATTGGAGCGAAGGTCGCGTTGTATAGGTATAACTTCAGCCAGCACACGAAAAACGTTATTAAAGCCTTCCGATATTGCTACCGTTCCGTAGACATTACTGGTTATGGATAGGTTTGCAATAACGGAATATCCACGCGGTGCAAGTTCGGTTAAACCGACAAGCTGAACATCAAAGAGCGTAGCCGTTGCATTTACGTTGTTTGCAAAGCCGGTGTCATCCAATGTGATTGTGCCTGTAATGGTATTTATCCCATCTCCGGCCACTTGAAACGTGATATTGATAGTTTCCAGCTGTGCCATAGGAAGCTGGATTGCGCTTGGGATTACATATAAAAGCCGGACGGTTGGAGCGGCCACTACCCGGTAGGTCGCTATCACTGTATCTCTTGTAGTTGCATCCCGGATTAATATAACTTGGATTGTATAAGAGCCAACATCCAACCCAGCGATTACGGATTGTTCGATAGTGTGAGAGTAATCGGTGACACCATCCGATAAAATTGTGGAATGCTCATAAAAAATAGCAGTTCCTTGCCGAAGCCTTATTGTGAGGGAATCTTCATCACGGATATTTGCCAAGTTTGCCGAAACGATTATGGGCAGAGCATTCCCTACATACCGCCCACTAACGCTTAAGTTTACACCGATTATCTCAGCATCCGGTATAGGCGGCAATACCGTAAGCACATTATCTCTTGCCGCAGAAGCTGTTGCCGTCCCGTAGCGGTCGCTGGTTATCGTTAAATTTATAGCAATGGAATGACTGCCTACAGTAAGATTCGTGACGTTTTGAAAAACCACATAAAATATTTGGTTAGCAAGATCAAAGGAAGTGGAAGGCAACCCTCCGAGGGTAGCACTGCCTTGTATGCGGCTGATTCCTTCCCCCGTCATAATCCAGCGGCTGGATATAGTGCGCGGCGTTGTGATGGGCTGTTGTATCTCCCACGGCTCTATAATGTCAAAAGCTACTGATGGGGCAGGCACGACATCGTAACTCGCGCCAGCTACGTATATTGTTGCATCATCCCGGCAAAGTTCTACGCGCATAACAAAACTACCTACAGCCAGCCCCACAAAAATATCTGCGGGAATGGTATGGGAGAAGGTTTCCGCGCTTGCTGATAATATGGCGGAATAATCATAATAAACTGCACCCGCACGATATAGCTGGATTGTTATCCCATCGCCATCCAATACATTCTGCAAACCGAGGGTAACAATAACATCCGTTTCACTGCCAACATACCGCCCCGGCACGTTCAAAATAATATCGGTTATTTCCGCTAACGGCGGAGGCGGAGGTGGCGGCGGTTCAAGTTCCCTAAAAAAGACAAAAGGATATCTACCCAAAGTATCCGTTTCAATTTTCCATCCTATAAAATCCAAGTCTGATAAATGGAAGCGAAACGGAACTTGAAGGTCTAACAGGTTTTTATCCGTGCCATTTGGATGCGGATAGCCGCCCAAAACGGAGGGTTCTAAAACCCATGGAGGAATGAGTCCTGTTCCTGTCGGTATAACTTCGAGCATTATTACGCCGAAAAGTGTAGTGGTTACATCCAGCGGTCTGAAAATACGTCCAGTAGCTGCTCCCCTCCCACGGTCAACAGCGACCGTGGAGCGCATTCCCACTCCACCTCCTTGTGCCGCGTGAGTTGAAATGTATTGCAATATATCGTTTGGAGTTATATCCCAAAGTTGATGCGCATTTTGTCCGGTATTACCTCTTGTACATAAAGCCCACAGAATTGCTTGGCCTGGGTCTTTATCCGGCACTACAACATGGTCTGATTCATCCGTTGTATCGAAACTTTCAATGACATTCAAATCCACAGTATTTGTAAGGCTTATCAGCAAAACAGTACCCGCGCCCCATGACCAACCACTTACATTAAATGTTACGATTTCTGCTTCTGCCGTTCTTTTAAGTACTGATATTGTATTGTTACCGCCAAACCCTGTAAGCGTTGCGATTTGCGTCCATCCGACAGGCCGCGTCCAGTGTGGAGAGTGCGATGATACTATCGCTACAACATCACATCCAATTATCGCCGGAACAGAACCGCTACGGCTGCTTAGGTTTCCCATAATAAATCCGGCAGAGCGATGCACCCAAAAAGTATTAGACATCTGCGAACACCCACCCTTGGGATTCTAAAAATTGCTTGTTTTGTAATTGCGCAGTAGTTCTGCCCCATTCGGGATTTGTTACGGCCTCCGACCAGCCTTCAGCTAATACTTGCGCGTCAAAAAATGAATTTATAACAACTACTTGCCCGCCGATACCACGCATGGAGCGCGTTATGGGGAGTTCGGCACTGTTTGGATTTGTGAAATTAATAACAGCGTAACTCATAGAAACAGAGTTCGTTCCCGTAGAGCGCATACAGTGCAATCCCCCAATATGCAAACCAGCAACGCTCCCGGAGGGATTATAAACAACCTCGTTATGAGCCGCGCACATGGTAATATTGCACTCCACAATGCCCGCGCCAAGAATACCACCAAACCAAATAGGCTGTGTCCACGGCAGTGTATTTGTTATAAGAAGCCGGGATTTTGCCAAGCATCCGTTTATATTCGGAGGACTTCCCACCCTTGTAGCACCAAGGATACCGCCGACAAGCGCATGTGCAACGCCGCCGACCATAACAAATTGGACAACGCTAATGCAATTTACCAAGCTGATTGTATAATTGGCAATGCTGGCTCTTGCTTCAGCAGTTCCTAAGATACCGCCAAAAGACCGTAGCTGTGTAGCATTTGGCAAAGTACCTGATGTAGATGTTATGTGACATGAAATGCTCCCGTAATATGCGCAATTTTTTATCATCAAAGCCACATTTGCTTCACCCCAAGTGCTACCGAAACATCCACCCGTTGGCTGTGTTACGCCGATTACGGTCACGGTTATATTTCCGAAGCATTGTATATTGGAGATTATTGCTGTCCTTGCCGGGTCTGCCGCTAAAGCCCCAAAGGCACCGCCAACGAGCCGACCGCATAAAATTCCTATATCGTTGGAACTTGCAGCAGTGCTTGTTATTTCCGCTTCTATACGCAGGTCTTTTGTTTCCAGCGTTTCCAACTGTGCAAATAAACCTAACTGCTGATGACTTCCCACAATCCGCACATTTTTTATCGTTTTTCCGTTGCCATTTATGTTGAAACGTCGGGATGGGATTGGTGTCCAACCCGGAAATACGCCAAGGTTGATATCATTTGCAAGTTCTACCCACTGCCACTCATTTGCGGGTAAATTACGTAAGGCATCAAAATCCCAGCCGTCCTCAACAATCCATGGATCAGCTTGAGTGCCGGAACCCATTAGTACTCCGTTTGCCATAGTTAAAACACCTCCGTCAAAATGTGCCTAAGTACCGGGGTCTATAGGTTAGCGTTGCCGTAAGAGTTCCGGCACTGGTAGCCGCGCCGAATCGGACTGTGTTGGAGCCAATGCCCAATAAGAAAAAGTTCCTCTGCCAGCGATTGGAGAGGAACTGCATACTGTTTATATTGTTGCGCTCTATCATGGAGCGGTCGGGCATGGATGTTATCCGCAGGGCCTGCCCTGCCAGGTTGCTAACAAAGGTTAATCGCTCCCCGGCACCGTTTTCTATAAATGGATGTGCGGCTGTGCCGGTAAGCGTAACCACAAACCCGGCCACGCTATCACCTATATTATTGAAAGTAAGCCCTGCGGGTGGAATGGCATGGGTTAATTCCGGCCCATACCAAAACGGGTCTAAACATTTAAGATGGATGCTGTATTCCACTTTTACATTTGCCCATACCACGCTTGGAGTATTTTCTACGTGGCAGCGGATGGTATAACGCCGGTTATCTACCCGGTGGAAATATTCCAGTGTTCCGGGGATGCCGGTATTGAATACTCGCTTAAGTTCCCCTTCCATCTGCCGCCGTCCGGCCACGGCATCAATAAAGCCGGTTATCTCCAAGTAGCGCGGGTCTTTGGACATATTGGTAAACATCTCACCATCCATGCGCATAATCTTTTCGCTGGATATAGCGTTTTCCATTTGTTCACGGCAATCCCATAAATGAAACACCCCGGAGCGAGATAAGGAGATGGTCATGCCTGCATCGTTTATATAGGTTAGTTCTACATCGCGGGAAATCAGCATTTTTCACATCTCCATTCTCAGGTGGCACTTTATGGTGTATAATCAACTCGCGGGTAAACCGACAATTTTTACTGCGAAGGTGAAAAATATTGGATAAGCTAAACGACAGAGAAATTATCCTGCAAGAACTGGCAACACTAAACCCGTTGGATGATCGCGCCTTTAGGATTCTGCTAAGTGATGATGAACAATTTATAGTCTTGGCAGAGGCACTTCTGGGCCAAAAGCTGGATGAGGACAAAATCATCAACATAAACGGTGAAATCGTCCTGTCCGTCAAGGGCCGTCTTATCCGCTTAGATGCCCTGCGGGATACGAATATCGGCTACGTAAATATGGAAGGGCAGATGGATGCTTCTGATTTTCCATTTAAGCGACACGTTTTCCACGGAGCATTTGTTTACGTAAACGGCATACAGAAAAGCGGCTCATGGGATGAGTTAAAGCCCGCTATTTCTATTGTTGTGTACAAGGACAAAGGCGGCGATGCAGTTATCGAAACTGCATCCCTTTCCGGTAGTTTAGTTAAATCCAGCAATGATAAAAATCAATTGCAGTTAATGGCGGTAAACTCCAAGCAATGGAAAGAGGCCGAATCGGAGGAACTTCGCATATACCTATCCACCCTGCACAATGGTATAATGACTGACGAAAACAAGGGTAGTTTTGTAGGCGTTGATACTGACGCGGATACATTCTTAATGTTTCAAAGGGCTGTAAGGTTGGCCTGTGCCAAAACTAAACAACAAGAGTATAAAGAGAAAGGTGATGATTTCATGGCTACTCAATATGCAACATATCTTACTGATGAAGAACGTGTAGCAGCAAAAGAAGAAGGTGAGAACACGGCCTTCGGTTTGGCAGTAGAAATTATCAGCATGTTAAAAGCTGGTGTTCCGACATCCGAGATAGCAGAAAAATGTCGTGTAAAACCAAGAGTCGTTGAGGAACTTAGAATCGCGCTATGAACCCATCATCATAGTATAGTGAGAAAGGTGATGACTTCGTGGCGACCAAATATGCAACTTTTCTTTCCGATGAAGAGCGTGTAATCGAATAGGCAAAAGGCAGGGCAGAGGCACGCGAAATCTATAAATTGCTTAGAAAAAATGCACCTATGGATGAGATTGCAAGCATGTACGAGTTATCATTTGAGGAAGTCGAGGAGTTTAAGGACGATCTGCTACATGCCTAATGCCCGCAATAACGCCGCGTTTTGCCTATCCACCAAATGTGGTACTTGCGGTGCTGTAACACCATGAAAATTATTAGTCAAAACAATGCGCGGCTCACTTAAGAGGCCGCACAAGCTATTTATGGCAAAAACCACGCTATCCAGCGTATTCCGCACCCCGGAGAACTCGTTTTGTAGTGGGCTGTTAAATTGGGCAAATGTATCCCTTGCCACTTGCTGGATGGCTTGGACGGCGGTATTGATTGTGTCTTGGATTCCGGCCAAAGCACCACGCATATCATCTTCGAATCGTGAGGCCCGTACATCGTTTGCGTGTGACGCACCGGCAACCCCAGCCATATCCGGCACCGGCCCACCTCCGCCGATAAGTTGCGGAGCCTGGATGGTAGGTTGGAAATTATTTAATAGCGACATAATGTTGAGCAATTCCTGTTCAACATCCCGCTGGCCGTCTGCGATACCTGTGCTTAACATCTCCGCAAAGGTTAAACCGGCGTTACGCCAGCCCGGATTATAGGAATCCAGCAGGGCCAGCATATCTTCTTGGTTGCCTTCCAGCATGGTTTGTAATACTTGCATTTGCAGATTTTGCGAGGAAAGCAACTCGTTAAAATGCTCATCTTGGGCTTTGCGTTCCGTCTGTAGTTGTTCATGTTTGGCGGATTCCAGGGTTTGACGCACTTCATTTATATGGTCACGTTCTACATCCATTTGCTTCCTAAGTTCATCAATACGCTGGTTACGCTGTTCGCGGGTAAGTTCCCGCTGGCGGTTTTCTATCAGCCGATTTACATCTTCTTGGATTCGGGCCGCTTCCTCTGCTGTAGTTGCCGCCCGATGCCGGGCTTGCAGTTCAGCCAGACGATTCTGGAATTCACGCTCCCGGCGATCAGCTTCTTCTATACGGGTGCGTTCGTTGATGGCATCAATCTCCGCCTGCAACACCCCAAGCCGTGCCGCTTCTTCCTCATCTAAAAACATCATGCGCATGGCGAATTCTTCATCAAACATACGCATCTTTTCCCAATTGGCAGATCGTAGGGCAGACATTTCATCATCAATGGCCTGTAGTGCATATCGCCTGCGATCTTCGTGTTGGTTACGGATGGCCCTTGTTAAATCGTCACCGAGCCGATTTATGGCGTTGGCGTTATCTCTGGCTATACGTTCCAATTCGCGGGCCTCATCACGGGCAATGCGTTCTCTTTCGCGGGGTTCATCCCCGGCACTACGGGTAACATCTTGCTCGGCGGTCAT
>Ga0123355_10012876_pt1 | contig 12983 bp, 6 predicted proteins | sample TergutEmb28metaG_3_FD_89872 | JGI IMG/M metagenome (GOLD analysis project Ga0123355, IMG submission 89872) | Embiratermes neotenicus P1 segment gut microbial communities from Petit-Saut dam, French Guiana - Emb289 P1 | ecosystem: Host-associated > Arthropoda: Insects > Digestive system > Gut ... | reverse complement strand
CTATGGCGGTGTGGTATCCGTATGCAGGCTGAAGCACTAGTAGTGCTTCAGCCTGCATACGGATACCACACCACCACAGCCAAACCACAACGTAACACCAACACACATCGAACCAGAGCAATAAAACCCATGAAATAACTCAGCACATAAGTCGCAAGCTCCTGAGGATGGATGTATTAGCATCCGAAACATGTTGAGCATTAAGTAATGAAATAATAAAGCAAGTGGCATCAAGTTGGTCTCTCTTTATTCAATTATAATTTTAGTTTTTTTAGTTTACCTTTATTACATCACCAAGAAGAATATTGGCTTCCCTGTAAGCTTTCTTGACATCTTCAAAGAACTCTTCAAGACCAAGGGAATAAGACTGGAACTGAAGGTTTGTGTATTGTCCTCCAGGGATCTCATTCAAGTATACATCAGCATTACCAGATTTCATTGTGGTGGTGCATTCAAATGGTGCATACAGAGTTCGAGTCTGCTCCCAGTATGCTGAGTATTCACTTACATTGTTCAAATTCAAGCCTATAACAAACATCTTGAAGTAAGGGCAATCTCAGAAATTAACAAATGTATGCAGTGTACAGTTATAACTGATTTAAAAATCAACACAGTACATACAATAAAATAAATATGGGACAAACCATACACAAAATATTAGGACATTTTTAATATACTGTGAACTCTGACACTTTTTAACAGAGTAGGACAATAGTGGTTCTATTATGAATGATACATTGTTGCACAATTTTGGTAATACTGACACAGGAATGATCCCATTAAGAAGTAGGTACACAGACACTATGAAATTTTTGAAGTAAGGTGTAGTACATCAGCAGACTTTGGGATGTGACTATTTTATAACTGGCATCCCTAAGTAATCTGACTGTTGTAACACACTATTTAAAAAATCGCTTACCATTTATGTACTTATTCTCTAATGTGGGTAATCCTGTGTTAAAGTTATTGAAAAGAAAACTATTTCGTAATGTCACTAATTTCCACTAATATTAAATGATCACCCAGAAGATGGCTCCAGAGAATGACAACATATAGTAGAGTGGTAAATACTGCTCTGTCATAAATTTATTTTATCGTATATATATTTGTTGGTTTTCTCAACAATTATAAATTGTAAAAAGTACATGGGGATCATGCAACAATGTAAGATAGTTTAGAGTTCTTTTTAATATTCAGCATCATCCACATACTAATTTTTACCATTTCTTCAAATCCAAACAATTACACACAAGATTTAAAACCAACTTACATCCACCCACAGCTAATCTACCAAAGTTCCAAAGGCAGTGCACTACTCAGCAATTAAAATTTTTAACAACCTTCCTCACAATATCAAAGATTTAGCTAATGAGATAGTACCATTTCGAAATGCTTTAAAGAGGTTTTTACTTATAAATTCCTTTTATAATAGTAAGGAATATTTTAATTATCAGAGATATTCCATTGAAAACTGAACTGACAATTGGTTTTAGGTGTTTTATTATTGTACTTTTATTTATAGCAAGATTCTTCCAAAACTATGTATATTACGTTAGATGGTATGTATGTGACAGTGTCTATATCCACAGGATTGTATCTTAATTTGGATTTATAGAATGCAAATAAATTACATTACATTATTTTAATTATCACACCAACTAATGCACTTACATAAAATTTCACATTAAAACACTTAAAATCACTCAAACAAGTTTTGATCCTAAGATCATCCTCAGGGAGCTACGCTGTTCCTTGCTAAAGTCATTTTAAAAACACTCATTAATTAATTCCTTGCATTAATAGGGTGCTGTGGCAGCATGTCGTGTTGTGTAAGGGTACGTTGTTGAGAATGCGCCTGACTATAGGCGTGCATAGTGTGTTACGTTATGAGAGTCAGTCTCTCGCAACATAACACACTACGAACACCTATAGTCAGGCGTTTTCTCTATGACGTACCCTTACACAACATGACATACTGCCACAGCACCCTGTTAATATAAGGAAATTAACCAGTGAGTGTTTTTAAAAATGTGACTTCAGCAAGGAACGGCATAGCTCCCTGAGGATGATCTTAGGATCGAAACATGTTGGAGCGATTTTAAGTGTTTTAATATGAAATTTTATGTAAGCGCATTAGTTGGTGTGATAATTAAAGCGATTCTACAAAATGCATGGTGCAACAATAAAGATACATTACATTACATTACTTATCTGAATTAATATCATACATTATTCCATGAAACAGACATATTAGTTTGTATTTGATTCCAACTAACTGCACATGTGTAACGATCTCTTAATGTGAATGTACACTTACATATGTTCAATTGCATTTTGTCTCCCTAAGGATGGTTCAGAAGAAACCAAAACATGTTGGAGATTGTATAAGGCAAACAATAGGATATGTAACATGAAATAAGTGCATTTGGTTGATTTTGATAAAAAGTTTACAGTTATTTGGTAATGAGGTTCACAAAAGTGTTTATGGCTGTTCATCTGTACTTGTGTCTCATCTCATTTTTCTTTACATGAAAACCATGCTTCAGAAAAGAGTTTTACTTTTATGTTTGTAAGTGGAATGAATAAAATAATTATATTCCATTCAGTTCATTCGGTTCTCATATCTTGGATGTTTCAAAGTCCACCTTTCTCTGTCACATGTCAGAACTATAAGTTTCTGAATCTGGGGGCTTTCAGAAATTTGAAGCCTTATACATTTCAGAGTAAGTAAGCTGATGCGTATGGCAGGAAAGAATCTCATGATAATAAATATGCTGCTTGTGTTATGGAAAGAGTCACTAGCTAACATTTTACAAAGATCATGTTCAACAGCTTATCAAACTCTACTTTTAATAGTATAAGATTTTTAAAACTGCTAATATGTGTAACACAGAAAAACTTGTCTTAAATGGAACTTGGACAGAACAAAATCCTTTCTTTAGCAGAAAACGTTCACAATCCCAAGGATCTTAAACATAAAATACCATATTAAATTAAACCTGCCAGCAATGGGGGGGGGAGATTTTGTCCCTTGCAGTTCCATTATGAGCAGGTTTCGTAAGTTTCTTGCAATAACGACGATTTTTCATAAAGGATAAAATTACTTTCCTGAAAAATCTGTAAATAGTGCCCATGAAGTCAACTTAACCCTACTAACCTACTGCATGGATCTATATGTGCATGCCACACGCTGCAGTGCACTGTCCTTGGCACATGGCGTTCACAACAATATACATGTTCAATTTCAATTTAAATTTATTTCATCCTTTAGACAACAATGTGTATAGGATACATCCCTCATTTTTTATACTAAGTTTTTATAATCCTATTTAGCTAATGCAATTCATACACAATATAAAAAATACACATAAATATTATGATTCATATACAGTATAAAAACATATATATGTACGTACATACATATGTATGTATGTACATATGTATGTATGTATGTATGTATGTATGTATGTATGTATGCATGCATGCATGCATGCATGTTATGTTATGTTATGTTATGTAATGTATGTATGTATGTGTGTGTGTATGTGTATGTATGTATGTACGTATGCATGTGCGTACGTATGTATGTATGTACATATGCTTTACATATGCATGTACGTATGTTCGTATGCATGTAGGTATGTATGTATGTACATATGTATGAATGTATGTATGTATGTATGTAGGTATGTATGCATGTATGTATATATGTATGTACATACGTACGTACGCACGCATGCACGTACATACGTACGTATGCATAACATAACACTGTTGTTCATTCATGAAATGTTTCTACCTCCTTGGCTATCCTAATATCCTGATACCATTTTGCTTAAAGGAGCACTTTCATGGCAACTTAATGTCATGGGGAACAATAAAAGCTACTTGGGTCTTCATGCAGAGTGCCAAATATTTTTGTCTAATTTTAAGAAATTTGGAATTTCATGACAAGTTTCCATAAACACTTCACAGAAATCCACCAAGTGGAAGCCATGCTGACACACAAGGAAAGACAGATGAATAGACAAGACGAAGCTTCTTGGTGCTTTTCACAACTTTGCAAACACACCTAAAATAACAAAGAAAAAGTCTGAAAATGTATGTGCTATTTCTAATTTGATCTGATATCTGGGAGATAACTACTCTTTGCTCAGATCTGGAAAAATGGTTACATATTTTTTGGTATAACTCATGACAGAACTAGGTCCACCAGGAAACATAAAATACTCGTAGTACATGACTGGATACTAAGGTAGGTACAGATGATTGCACTGTATGTGAGTATGAAATTGAGCAAGTGCAAATACTTCTGCTCTATTTGTAAAAGGGTTTAAAACTTATCATATCAGACATTTTACCTGTATCCAGTTTGCTTCCTTGGAGGCACGCTACAACTGCACCCATACTGGGTTGTGATGTCATTCCAGACATGGAGTCTACTGCTACATCAACAACATCTGCTCCTGCCTCCGCACAAGCCAGCATAGAAGCCACACCTGCTCCTGCAGTATCATGTGTATGGATGTGTATTGGAATATCTGGATGCTTGTCTCTCAGAGCTGTAATCAGAAGTTTTGCTGCGGCTGGTTTCAGCAGGCCAGCCATATCCTAAAACAACAAAACTGTAATATTTACAATGTTGAATTCATTACATTCCAATTGTATCTGATGTTGTGTGTTGACTACAATATATTTAATAAGAGGTACATAACATTACAGAAAGTTGGTATATGCTTCCTCAGGTGAGCATCTATTAGCCTACAGATGTATTTTTAAACTCATTTACAATGTTACGTATTATTCTGGTCTATCAACTGGACAGACTGCCCACAAAAGAATGAAGACATGTGGACCTAAGGGAAATGTAATATAATTAACTGGAAACATTGTATAATAAGGAAGGTTTCCATCACATTCTTCACCAAACATTGCTATAATGATTAAATCCAAGAAGAATGAGATGGTTTGAAAATTTGAATCTATGCAAAATTTTGATCAAAAAATCTCAAGGAAGAGATCATTTGCAAGAGGTAAATGTACAGGCCCCAAAATAAACTCTGGAAGGAAATCTTGTAGGAAGAATGCCAGCCAGAAAGCTGAAGAACGGATCAGAAGAGCAAATGCGGAAGGATGCTGCCAAACCGCTTAATACAAAAAACTAGCATGCGGTGGGAAGAAATATGAATGACTGGAAGAAGAAAACAGAAAATCCATGGCCATGAAATGGGCAACAGAACCACAGGAGGAGGAAGAGGAAGAGCAGGAGGACAAGAAGAAATTCACAAGGGAGGTTAATATTAAAAAGGGTGTTTTAGGACAATGCTGTATGCTAAAGAGAATATCCAGGCCTAAGGCATCCAACGTAAGGCCTGTGGGCCAAATATGACCTACCTGATTGAGTGCAGCTTACTTGATATAATTAGCAAAATAGAAAGTTTCCCTAATTAGCTAGCAAACGTGAACTACAGTAGGTGCCCAGTACAGCCTAACCATGTGCCTGATGCTTTTGTATGCCTACTAAAATATTGATATTTTTTAACAGCTAACAGGCTTGACTATTAAGATGTATGCACTGCAATCCTTAAACACATCAGTAACTATTTACCAACTGATATTGAATAATGTCCCATAAGATTTCAATATTCAGGCTGTACTAAATCATAATGGGATTACGAAATTCATGCAGCTCACAGATATGCTGACCTCTGGTCATATGGACCATTACTGAAAACAGCTGGGATCCCCCTAATCTAGGCCTTAAAGAAGGAAGTACAAAGGGGATGGAGAAAATTACATTATGAGGCGCTTAAGACTCTGTACTCTTCAACTAAGAAAGCACTCTGGAGACATATGGATAGATGAAAAGTCAGTAGGAAAAGTGACAGAGGAGTGGCAGGGTACATGGATACAAACTGCATTCAAGTGGCAATGGATAAAATGATGTGGTAGGCTTTTACGAAAACAGTAATAAACCTTTAGGTTTCTTAAGAGGAGGGAATTTTCTAATCTGATGAGAAACTACAAACTACTTAACAAATATTCTTCTTGGATTTCTTGACCCTTGAAGATGGGAATGATAGGTTGTCCCAAAACATTGGTAAGGAATTATCACCATACACTGGGTAATATCCCAGAACAGCACAGATCTCAACAATCTGTTAGTTTTGTAGTTAATTGATGTGATTACTTTTCCTCCTGAAGGTAGAAGACAAGGGAAATATTAATCCACCTGCTTTATATCAATGTACCTTTATAGATAGGACATGTGTACCAGCTTTAACGAGTTCATCAGCCAGGTTGGTATAGTACTTGAGGTTATATTTTTTGCGTGTGGGATCAGACACATCACCAGTATATGAGATGGCAGCCTCCACTACACCGCCTGCCTTACCAGCTGCTTCCATGCCCAGAATTAGATTGGGAAGATAGTTGAGTGCATCGAACACCCTGAAGATGTCCATTCCCATCTGTACTGACAGTTCACAAAACCTGCAAAAAACAAGAAATCATTTACCTCATGTCAGTTATACTCAATTAATGTAGCAATCAACAGTGCTGGTACTGGTAGTTTGTGTACTGGTTGGTTTTCATGAACATGCACCATAACGGACCCTGTAACCAGTAGGAAGCACATCTGTGTGGGGACAGATATGAGCCAAGCAGACATGATATGTTGGTCTGAATATACTGCATAAGGACATAGGGGGCTAGCAACATGGCCCCATAATGCTGGAATACATGTCCTCCAGGTGAAATAAATGTGGAGATGGGCCTGTCTGTAAGCATTGAGAAGCCTGTCCCTCCAACCAATTCAGTGCGGATCAAGACTGGTTAAATGACACAGATATTCGAATACTGAAATGTCTGAAGTGCAACCCAAAGAGATGACAATACAGACAATCATAAGGCCAGTGTCACAGCTTCTGAACATTGCAACAGACTTGTAGGGTTGAAATTCAAGGTTATAAGCAGTAGTAATAGTATTCATACTGTAAATTATACAATGCACTGAAATAGAGAAAAAACTGGAGTCACTTTGTTTATTTCATTTACAACAGGCAAAATTACAGGCACCTGAACCAATCAGCACTGAAAACCTGTTGTGAAGCAAGGCAGAGCCAAATTGCAGTAGAATGGCAAGTTGTATGTGCTTGCAGCTTGCTAACACTCCACACAGTACAACAGAAACCTGGGTCATTGCAGCAGCAGTTGAAGGGAGCAAACAGCAGCGCACTGGTGTCTTTCAACCAACATGAGATATTGTTCTTAACTCAATGCATAATTTTTATTCCATTTAATTGTCTCTTCTGATATGCACTTCCAGATGTAGGATGTTATTTCACATGCATGACTATAGATAAATTTATGGTTTCCTATCTTAGCCAGTCCCATAGCATGGTAACAGTATCCTGTGAAGAACAATGTTTTTTATTTTAACATTATTCATTCCGTGCACTGTAACTAAATTTCTCATTTACAAAACCAACATGTGCAAATCTAACATACACAACAATACGTGGTCGGACAATTAAGTCTGTGAACTCGCCACCGTGTGCTTGCTGTGGCAGCACTGGACAAAACCCTTAGTGTGGTTTGATGACGTTGACATATCAGCATTTCACAGCTGTGTTGTTGTTGTTGATCTATGGCAGTCTCTTTCTGAGTGGCATCTATTACTGTCTGCGTGTGTTTTGGTGTGCCTCCGTGAGAATGTCAGAGCTTGAATTAGAGCAGCGAACAAACATTCAATTTCTAGTTAAACTTGGAAAGAGTGGAAACGAAATCAGAGAGATGTTAGTGCAAGTTTACGGGGATAATGCTATGAAGAAAACAGCAGTTTACACGTGGGTGAAACGTTTTTTGGAGGGAAGAGAAAGTGTCATTGACGAACAGAGATCAGGACGGCCAGTAACAAGCAGAACTGAAGAAAACATTGTAAAAATTCGTCAAACTGTGCGTGAAAATCGTTGGCTGACTGTCAGGAGCATAGCAGAGCAAGTGAACATTGGCTGAGGTACAGTTAGGAAAATCTTAACTGGAGATCTTGACATGAGGAAGGTGTGTGCAAAAATGGTCCCAAAGGAGCTCACCAAAGAACAAAAGCAAAGAAGGGTCACAATTTGCCAAGACCTTTTGGAGAGGCAAGATGACATTTTGGGGCCATGTCATCACAGGTGATAAAACATGGGTCTACCAATACGACCCTGAAATGAAGCGGCAAAGTGTACAATGGAAGACTGCCAATTCCCCATGACCAACAAAATTCTGTCGGTCTAAATCAAGAGTCAAAACTATGTTGCTGACTTTTTTTTGATATTAGAGGGATAGTTCATTATGAAATTGTACCAAGTGGACAAACAGTCAACCAAGTTTACTATTTGGAAGTACTGGAAAGGCTGCATGATAAAGTCAGACGGAAACAACCCGAAATTTTTGCCAACAACTCATGGATCTTGATTCACGACAATGCACCTGCTCACACAGCACTGTCTGTGAGGGAGTTTGTAGCTACTAAACAAACAACTGTGTTGGAACACCCTGCCTATTCACCGGATCTAGCCCCCCGTGACTTTTTCTGTTCCCAAAGAGAAAAGAAATACTGAAAGGAAGGCATTTTGATGACATTGATGACATCTGGAGTAATACAATGGCACCTCTGAAGGCCATTCCACAACATCAGTTCCAAAATTGCTTTGAAGGGTGGACTAGGCGCTAGCATCGGTGCATAGCTTCCCTAGGGGAGTACTTCTGAGGTGACCATGGTGGTATTCAGCAATGAGGTATGTAGCACTTTTGCCGCGATGAGTTCGCGAACTTTACTGTCCTACCACATACAATCATAACAACACACTACAATATTGTATTTTATCATTTTAATAATTCATAACTTTAGCTAACACAACTTGTAAATGTCCTGAAGATCCTGTATTAACACCGAAACATGTCAGAGCAATTTAATGTAAATTTACACTATTTATTTGTGCATATGTTGGTATATAACTAAAATTTATTATTCAATATGCATGGTATGAACATAAAAGTAATACAATCTCTTGTTTATTCCTAAATGTTTCAGCAAAATTCTGCCACCTTCAGGGAGTTTACACACTACTAGTTAAAACTCAGTAGAGTATAATACATTATATAATATTAATACCTATTATATCACAACGATTTTCGTGGCTGAATTAAAAAATTGTGAGATCCTGTAAAAGTTGTTAAAATTCTATGCTTGGTACATTGTTGTAGGTTTTGCACTTGTATACAAACACTTAGTCTTATTCTTGATCCATTATGGATCTCATCCTGTTAGTATATCAAAATTGTTAATTAAAATCATAAAATATATATAATATTCTATAAAATATTTTAACATATAAAACAGATTCAGAAACCTACCCTGTATTTTGTGCCACTATGCTCTGTATAGGAGGTAATTAACAAATCTGATATACTTAGAGGACAAGATCCATAATGGATCAGGAATAAGATTAGATGATTGTATAAAATGGTAAAACCTACAACAATACACCAAGCATAGAATTTTAATGATATTTTATGAGAGCTCACACTTTTTAATTCACCTGCATAAATCACTATGATGTTATGTGCAGTGCTACTGTAATGTATTACAATCTAGTAAGTTTTAAGTAGTGGAATATGGATGCCCTGAAGATGGTGGAGTTCCACCAAAACACATGGGAGTAAAAAAGAGATTGTATTGTTGTGTAGGTTAGATGTTCATATGTTGGTATTATAAATGAGAAACAATGTGTTTGTTTGGGTAACATAATACTGTTCTGCTTGTTTAATTAATGTCTTCTATAGTTATTTAATACAACACCGTAAATGCTCTAACATTCAATTATTCATACGACAGGTTTTGGCCAAAAATTTCAATGATGGCCCGAATTGTAGGATGAAACATGTCATATAGGTAAGGAATAAATAAAAATTTCAGCAAGAATAGTATTGTATTAGTCAGATAATTATAGAAGATATTAATGTGTTTGTTTGGTTCACAGAGAGCAACACATAATAATGTGCCTGCAACAAACTAACCTGACAACATCTAGTACCTCCTGGTGATAAGTACAATACAGTGACTAAAATCATTTATTTGCACAGTGCCATGAGATTGCAAAGTGACTCCACACACACACACACACACACGTGTGCGTGCGTGGGTGCGTGTGTGTGTGTGTGCGCGTGCGCATGTTTTGTGTATAACTGAAGATTCAGGAGACAATGAAGATGAAGAAAGACAAAGATAGCACAAATGGTGCTGCCAGATCTACTGTTAACATGGAACACATAGCACATAAACAGAAAAACTCACATATGACAGGCAGATTATAAGCAAGAATTTTAAAAACATACGTATGCACGGTACTTGTACAAATATAGCATAGAAAGCTAAATAGAAAGTTAACAGTAGATTCCATGCTTGAAATTGTTACCGTTTCATGTTTTGTTTCATCAGTATTTTTCAAACACCGATGGCAGTCAAAAATAACGCAGTAGTTATTGTGCTACAATGTATGGCACTTACTTGAAAACAACATTATCAGGATAATTTGTATAGCCAACTGCATTTGCTCCGCGCAGCAACATCTGGAATGGAATGTTGGGGATCTGCTTACGCATATCTTCCAGTCTTTCCCACGGGCACTCATGAAGAAAGCGAAGTGCAACATCAAAGGTGGCACCACCCCAGTTCTCCAAAGAGTACAGCTGGCTGAAATTATGTGCAACATAGGGAGAGATGCGTAACAGATCATATGAACGAACCCGGGTTGCCAAAAGTGACTGGTGCGCATCACGGAATGTTGTGTCCATCAGCAATAGACCCTTGTGGTTTCGTACTGTTTTCGCAAATGCTTCTGGACCTTTTGTCTTCAGAATATGCCGGAATCCCTGCGGGGGTTCAGGGCCTAAACAGACAGTGATTAGTAAATTAGCAATTTGTTGTTTACAGGGGCAAAGGACACATAATGATATATGTGTATTCTCTGTGTGTTTGTCATTATATTTACGATATTACGTAACAGTAACTGAAGCACGCTTCTTTTTTAAACTGTGTCAAAATAATTAAATTACTGATTTCTTATATCATAAATTTTACTATGCTCTTAATTATTTCTTGTAATTATGCATAAACCCATACAGTCATTCCTGACTTTTCGTGGGTTTGTACTTCGCGGTTTTGTGATTTCGCAGCGTCTCCCCAAGAATAAAAGTACATCACTTGGACCCTTCTATGGATAGGAATATCAAAATTATTCAACAATTAGAACAGGTCTTTGAGCCATACCACATGATGTTCAGGGAGTTGAAGGGGGAAAAAATCATCTCTCTATAACAATGTTTCTGAAAAGAAAGGGGGGGGGGGAAAAAAACACAAAAAAACTAAAATGCTTTTTCGGGGGGGAGGCCATCAGTTATTTGCAGATTTTTTATTTTCATAAGGAATCTCGCAACCTAGGCCCTGAATAAAGCAAGAGGTGACTGTATTAGATTAATATTCCAAATACAAATTTAATAAATTATATAAACATGTACAGAACATGTCACTTTTAATGCCTTAACTGATAAAACAAAGACAGTGCACAGAAGAAACAAATGCTGGATTATTACTACATATTATTAATTTCAGGTTCTGAACATATAAGGATGCAGCACCAATACAATTTGCATTATCCTCCACTGTGGTGTCAGCTGATTGAGGTTTGTAAGCAACAAACAGACTGCTTTGTGAATTACAGGATTGTCTGTCAATAAATAAGTGGTGATACAAATTGTTTTATGCATTACACGCCATAGTCTCCTACGACTACCAGACACAGGAAATGGAAGGCAACAGCAGAGGGGATTTAATGCTGCAAAGTATGATGTCAGAGATGATGTGACATAGAAAGTCACTTTGGCTACAAAATTACAGTTGAAATTTTATTCTACAACTTAAAAAAATGAGGAATTATCATCTCCAAGAAAAACCACAAAGAGATAGTCTGCATAAGAGTTCTTTGATTCCTCTTTCCACACACACACACAAATGCCTCAACAGTTACTGTATGGTACCTGTTACACAAATAACTACAGCAACTTTGTTATGACTGCTGGACATATCGAATATGTATATAAAATGTGAGAATGTTCCACATCTTACACACAGCCAATAAACATAAACTAAAACGACACATGCAAAAGGAAGACACTGTTGGTAAAAGGATTAACTAATGGTCAGCAAATTCCATCATTCCTTCTTGATAGGAGTAAAGAGCACACATACCAAGTCTCTGATGACAAATGCCGATAAATCACACTTCTATCCCTCATTAAATGACCAGCTTATATGGAAGATTCTGTTTTAAATGTTAAAAAAATTTCGTTGGTATTATTGCAATACTTGTACCACAGTTAGTGGCTTATGTGAAATTGTAATAATGCCCTCTTTTGCCTCAGTAGGCTGATGACTGATCATGAGAAATCATTTAGTTTTTTTCACAAACTGATGAACAGTAAATATTAAATTGGATTATCAATTACTTTTTACTATAATGTTTCATTGAACATCAATGTGATTCTTCCAGATGGTGTAAATGACAAATTTTTGGTTGATAGTTTAATAGTTTGAGTCAAGTTATATACCCCTCAGCCCTCTGTAAGTTCTTATTCAATACCAATACAATTCAGCAGTACACTAATGATATACCAAAACGTTGTCTATTCTACCAATATTTGTAACTGATTACTTACAGACATGTTGACTGAAATGTGGATGAAAATTTAATATTTCCTGGTGATGAAAGTGCCTAAATTTAAGTCTAAAGAAAATATTTTGTGAACAACCAAGAGTTTGCGTGAAGGGAAAAACCAACTTGATGCCACTTATTTTATTATTTATTCAATACTCATTTATTACTCATTACTCAACATGTTTCGGCCGTTAATACGACCATCTTCAGGAGTCTGCGACT
>Ga0123355_10012875_pt1 | contig 12984 bp, 2 predicted proteins | sample TergutEmb28metaG_3_FD_89872 | JGI IMG/M metagenome (GOLD analysis project Ga0123355, IMG submission 89872) | Embiratermes neotenicus P1 segment gut microbial communities from Petit-Saut dam, French Guiana - Emb289 P1 | ecosystem: Host-associated > Arthropoda: Insects > Digestive system > Gut ... | reverse complement strand
TAGTATTACTAAACATATTACCCATATTTGTCACGCTCCTTGTATCCCAATTAGATAAATCTAGGCTTGTTAGGTTTCTTGCTTCCGCAAACATACTAGTCATATTTCTTACATTGGAAACATCCCAATTAGATACATCTACAGTTGTTAAGCTAGATGCTCTAAAAAACATATGTATCATGTCCGTGACATTGCTCGTATCCCAATTAGATACATCTACTGCCACCAAGCCTTCCGCATATCGGAAGAGTCCTTGCATATTTGTGACATTACTAGTATCCCAATTAGATACATCCAACTCCCTTAATCTAGAAGCTCCAAAGAAAACAGAACGCATATTTGTGACGCTGCTTGTATCCCAATTTGATACGTCTATTGTTGTTAACTGACGCGCATGCCAGAACATCTCGAACATATTTGTGACACTACTCGTATCCCAATTAGATACATCTAATGTTGTTAATTGATTTGTATGCCTAAACATACTTGACATATTAGTGACATTACCTGTGTCCCAATCTGATAAGTCTAGGGCTATCAAACTACTTGCGCTTCCAAACAGGTTATTCATATCTCTTACTTGGCTTGTATCAAAATAATTTAATCCTTCTATTGTTGTTACACGATTCAGATTTCGAAATAACGATCTCAATGATGTTCCTGCAGTGATTGGTCCTGTAAATATAATATGATGAATGTTATTTCTATAGGCTTCCCAGGCACCTGCATATTCTGTCCAATTAATAAACCCTTCATTTACAAGCAAAGTGCCATCATACAACACCCATGATGCTCCAATTATTCCATTCACTCCACTTTGGTTAGCAAATTGTCCTTCACCAACAACTGCACATCTATCATACTCTCCTCGGGCTGGTTGCCAGACGAATGTATCCGCCATTGTATTACCATCAAATCGAGACAGCAAGCCACCACTTGTAAGTATAAAGTTTCCTGTTGGATTTACGACTGTTCCCTGACCTACATTCTGCCAACAACCTGTGAAAGTAGCAGTTTGTCTAACATTTGGTAAGTCTGTATTACCTACGAACACAAAGTTTTCGCCTAAATTTAAGTATCTTAAATTAGCAGTACTATTAAACATATTACCCATATTTGTCACGTTCCTTGTATCCCAATTAGATAAATCTAGGTTTGTTAGGTTTCTTGCTTCCGCAAACATACCAGTCATATTTCTTACATTGGAAACATCCCAATTAGATACATCTACAGTTGTTAAACTAGTTGTTCTAAAAAACACATGTATCATGTCCGTGACATTGCTCGTATCCCAAGTAGATACGTCTAATGTCACTAAGTTTCTTGCATATCGGAAGAGTCCTTGCATAGTTGTAACATTACTTGTATCCCAGTTAGATAAATCCAACTCTCTTAATCCAGAAGCGCCAAAGAAAACAGAACGCATATTTGTGACACTGCTCGTATCCCAAGTAGATACGTCTAGTGTTGTTAACTCACGCGCATGCCAGAACATCTCAAACATGCTCGTGACACTACTCGTATCCCAATTTGATATGTCTAATGTTGTTAATTGATTTGTATGCGCAAACATATTTGACATATTAGTGACATTACCTGTGTCCCAATCTGATAAGTCTAGGGCTATCAAACTACTTGTGCTTCCAAACAGGGTATTCATATCTCTTACTTGGCTTGTATCAAAATAATTTAATCCCTCTATTGTTGTTACACGATTCAGATTTCGAAATAACGATCTCAATGATGTTCCTGCCGTGATTGGTCCTGTAAATATAATCTGATGAATGTTATTTCTATAGGCTTCCCAAGGACTTGCATTTCCTGTCCAATTAATAAACCCTTCACCTACACGCAAAGTGCCATCATCACATAAACGCCACTCGACACCTGCTAAACCACCTTGATTTGCTGCTTGATTCGCAAATCGACCTTCTGCAATAGCTGGACATGCTGGAATTGGACTCCATTGGGCAAAGAACGTCGTAGCTGTTGTAATCGTTGCTCCGACTAGTGTTTCAGCTTCTCCTCCTAAAGTGCGTGACCAGCCCACAAAGTTATAACCTTCCCGACTTAAGTCTTCTGGGATATCAGCTGTTGTTAACTGCTCTCCATTTTGCACTTCAATTGAGCTTATGACTGTTTCTCCATCTAAGAAGCGAACTGTATGTAATTGAATTTGTGTGCCACCTCTAAAGTTGATATCTAGATTATTTAAGGCATGAGCTAGTCCTCTACTACGTGTCGCTGTCACTGCAATATTTGTCGCTGTTGTTGCGTTACTTGGTGGTGTAAACGCTCCGCCACCTGCTGTATTATCAGAGAAGTTTACATTTGATCCAATAGTAATGTTTGCATAATGCCTGCCTGCTGGTAATGGGGATTGATTGGTATGTACAGTTGTAAATATCCCGCCACCATCTCCATTGGTTGCTGTATTATGGCTAATCGTTCCACCATTCATCGTGAACGCATTATTTGCTGTCGCACTAATACGGATTCCTCCACCTTGATTGGTTGCTGTGTTGTGGCTAATTGTTCCAGCTGTAATATTTACTGTCCCGCCAATTTGATTAATACCACCACCGCCTGCTGTAGCTCCTGTTGCTGTTGAACGATTCTCTTGAATATAGCCACCAGTCATAGTGAAGTTTGCATTGGCTCCAATATGGATACCTCCTCCTGATGTGGCTTGATTGTTTTCAATAGTTCCAGCAATTAAGTTGAATGTGGCATCTCCTTGGGCTACATTACCTATAGTAGCAACACCACCGCCATTACCAGCTTGATTATCCTCAATTCGTGCTTGTTCATTGTTCATTGTGAATATGCTATTAGGTCCAATATGAACGCCGCCACCAGTTGGTCCTGTATTATCACCAATTGTTCCACCGCTCATAGTAAATGTTCCCCTAGCTGTACTTGCGCCAACTGATACGCCGCCTCCAAAGGTACTTGCGGTATTGTTGTAAATAATACCACCATTCATAGTCATTCCAATATTTCCAGCCACAAATACACCTGCTCCCCTAAAGGAAGTATTGTTACGGATCGTTCCACCGTTCATAATAAATTCGCCACCACTTACAAGTACACCTCCTCCACCAGAGTTGCTGAAATTCGTACGCGAACTATTTCTTTCAATAAGTGCATCGCCACTCATCTCAAATCGTGCCCCATTGGTAACAAAAACACCACCACCACTGGCTGCAGTATTATTTTCAATAGTACCACCTGTCATTATAAAACTATTACGTGATGACCACGCAACTGATACACCTCCTCCTGATGATGATGTATTATTCTCCTCAACAACACCACCTGTCATCTCCATATGTGCATTCTGACCAGTTAAGTGTACACCACCACCGTGCGTTGCAGAGTTATGACGAATCGTTCCGCCTTCTAGGTTAAATGTTATTATTGGTGTGATATCTGTGCTACCAAAAATTGTGCCACTGCTAGCTCCTTGAAGTAAAATAGCGCCACCGCTAATGGTTCGATTCACATTTTCAATGACACTTCCTTCTCTCATTGTTAGTGTCGATCTAGACTGTCTACCAAAATCTAAATCTACTACACCATTAACCTGTACACCACCAGAATCGTTTCTGTTGTCGCGTTCTCCACCACTTAGGGTCACACCTGTTTCTAATATCAAAGTTGCATCTCTTCCCACTATGAAATGACGCTGACCCGTATTTTCTTGAGTCAATACATACCTTTCATCATTGTGACCTTTTAGTGTGATTTCTCTATTTGATGGAATTGTAATGGCGTTTCCATCAGCTTCTATACTATTGGTCAAATAAATCGTATGTGCTCCAACAGGAAGGCTTGAAATGTGCTGTCGTAATTGTTCCCACTCTGTTACTTGTTCCCATACTGCCACAAATCTCGTAGATTCTCTAACTTCAAAGTTTCCAACTTGCCTATGAGTTAAAATATCTCCAAACCCATTTATTTGCCAACCAACAATAACCTCTCCAATTCCATTTTGCAACACTGGGACATTCTCTATGCCAATACTATCTCCATGCATAACGACTACTTCAAAATCAGCCATGGATTCATCATCGATGACAATCGTTACAGTTTGTGGTGCAAAATCAATATCAGAGGTATTAACAAGTCCGAATGGTAACCTTGCCACAATGCTATTACCTGATCTAACATAAATGTATCCTTCATAAAAACCTTCGGAAACCAACCCACTTCTCATCAATAAGGTAGTTGTAAAAGTACCAGAGTCTCCTGGTGCGACCACTATCTCCTCCTGATCAAAAGAGATCGATGCCATTCCATTAGGATTATTAGTAAACATATACTCAAGTGTATAAACTTGCACCTCATCACGGTTGTTCTGAATCGTCCCAATCATTGAAGGATTATCTAACCAACTTCTGAAGTTACCAAAACTAAAAGATGCCATTGTTTCAAGAACCCATGGTGCATTAGCATTGCTACTAAGTGGAATATAATGCTCCACAGTTACAAGATTTTGACTTCTTAAAGCAGCAAGTGGGTTCACAAATCCAGCTCCTACTGCAAATACACGATTTGGATTCATATCTGCAAGCGGATCTGCTGTATTCATCATCATTGCTTTAATCTCTTGTGGGGTTGCATCTGGATTTGCTTCTCTAAGCAGGGCTGCAACACCAGCAATAACAGGTGCAGACAAAGAAGTACCACTTGAACGTGTATATCCTCCACCTAAATTCGTCGTAAAAACACTCGAACCAGAAGCAACAATATCAGGCTTTATATGGTAAGTCTGTTGTACTGGACCACGTGAGGAAGACAATGCAAGATTATCAATAAATGATGTTCCTCCTGCTGTTCCATTTCCTACTGCAATGACTAAAGGTAGCACTGACGGCGCCATGGCCGTATACCAATTATCACCACTGTTGCCCGCACCCCCAACAAAAATCATACCATCAAGTACTGCTAGATTAATGACATTCGCAAAAGCTGTAAATGGATTGTGAACTCCCGTTGCTACAAAGCTCATATTAACAACATCCATACCATCTGCATGTGCGAGCTCCATCGCACCGATCGTTGATAATCCACCTCCGCCATTGGCCAATGCAACTCGATAATGCCACATTTCCATATTTGGTGCAATCGCGACAGCCGCCCCAGCAACAACTGTACCATGAGAGCGAGCAGTATGTAATGGATCAGCTGATGGCGAATTATCAAAATGATGCCATCCTGGTATACGCCCTGTTTCATCCAAAAATCTTGCAAACTCTGGGTGATTGTGATAAATACCAGTATCTAGTATTGCAACACGAACACCTTGTCCTGTAATTCCTAATTCATGATGAATATAATCAATATTCATCAATTCTCTTGTTTCTCGCATAAAATTAGGATTATGGAAGAGTGTTGATTGAGCATTGATACTTTCCTGCTCTAATGATGTATAGAAAGTATCTTCTATCTCTAAAGAATCTATGCTGTTCTCTTGCTCAAGTAGTTCATAAGCAACATTCGGAAATACTGCATATACCTCTGGTAAGCTTGCAATGCTTTCTACCAAACTGCTTGAAACACGTATATAAACTCCATTGAATAACCTATGATGCTCAGAAAAAATCTCTATTATTCCTGTATCGCCCTCAACTAGTTCATCCAGTTGATCACGAAAAGATGTATGCGCAGTTATTGCTTCATTTCTAAATTGATTACTATGACCACGTCTACGCCTTGATTCACGTGCACGTCTAGTTCCAATCGGGCGTCCTTGCTCTAGTTCCTCTATCAATTCCAATGCAACCTGAGGTGGTGTGACAAATTGAACAATAATTTCAATCACTTCATTAGGATCATCAATAGCATAATCTCCGAAAAATCCTTGCATCCCTAGAGGTTCTCCGAGAGTCCCCATCAGTGTATCAAGTTCAATTAGTTCTTGTTTATTAATATCCGCCCATGCATCATCTTGCATGCTTTCCAACAAGCCAACTTGTTCTTCGAATTGGAATTCCTCTTCCATCATTGACTCGAATTCCAAAGCTTCTGCACTATATTCATAACCAACCTCTTCAATCACATCTTCAATACTAGGTATCGTTCCTAATGTTGCGTTTACCAACCCTACTGGCCCAAACAAGTAAGGCACAAGCATTACTAAAACTAATAATAATTTTAAAAGTCTTTTCATTTCTTATCATTACTCCTTTATTTTTTTATCATAGGTAATTAAGAAAACTCACAATCTAGTGATCACCTTGCAATGAATCATAGTTAAACTGATACTTTTCTCTTAAATCATGAGAAATGAATATTTCAAAATCACCTATGTTGATTATACATATCCAATGCGCTTCCATTCTACAACATCGACAGTATTTGGCAAAAGCGAACTAATTTGCATTAGGGTTACTTACTGCTTAACGAGGTTGCCAGACAAATGTATCCGCCATTGTGCTACCATTAAACTGAGCCATTAACTGAGTAGTTGTAAAGACAAACTGTCCTGTTGGTTGATATACTGTCCCATTGCCAACATTCTGCCATCTGTTTGTAAAGCCAACTTGCCCTCCACCAGCTCCAGGTAATCCTGCACTTCCGATAAAGCTGAACTCACTGCCTAATGTTAACCTTCTTAATGATATCATTCCTGTAAACATCCAATTCATATTCACCACATTACCTGTATCAAAGCCTGTGAGATCTAAGTGGACAATTTGCGTTCCTCTAAACATCTCTCTCATATCAACGACATTGCCTGTGTCAAAGGTCGATACATCTAGCTCTACTAAGCGAGTTGCTTCTCTAAACATCATTGCCATATCTGTGACATTGCTTGTATCAAAGCTTGTCACATCAATTGATGTTAGACTGCTTGCTCCAAAGAACATTCGGTGCATATCCCATGTAGCACTTGTGTCGAAGTAGGTTAACCCTTCAATTTCTGTCAATTCTGTTAATTCTCTAAACAGACCTCTTAAGGATGACCCAGCTGTAATTGGTCCTGTAAAGACGATTTGGTTGATGTCCGATCGGTGAGCATTCCATGGGCTTAAGTTGCTTATCCAGTTGATAAACCCTTCATCCACTTCTAATGTGCCATTCTCACATAGTCGCCATTCTGATCCTGCAACGGTTATACCATTTGCAAATCTTCCTCTTGCCACAATCTCACAAGTTACTGGCACTGTCCACTCTTGCCATACAAATGTACCAGCCATTGTGCTACCATCAAACTGGGCCATTAATTGGGTACTCGTAAAAGCAATGCTAGGTCCTTGCCACAATCCTGTGTAGCTTTCAGTTTGTCTTATCGTTGGTAAGCCTGCATTTCCGATAAAGCTGAATTCACTACCTAATGTCAATTCAGTTAATAGATTCATCCCTGTAAACATATGATTCATATTCACTACATGACTTGTATTAAAGCTTGAGAGATCTAATTGGGCGATCCTAGTTGCTCTAAACATCTCTCTCATATCAAGGACATTGCCTGTGTCAAAGTTTGATACATCTAGCTCTACTAAGCTACTCATCTCTCTAAACATTAATCCCATATTTGTTACATTGCTTGTGTTGAAGTTTGATACATCTAGCTCTACTAGATTACTCGCTCCAAAGAACATCCATCCCATATCAACTACATTTGATGTACTGAAATGACCTATATCTAAGTCTGTTAGGCTACTTGTTCCTCTAAACATTCGGTTCATTGTTGTGACTTGGGATGTATCAAAGCTTGAAAGATCTAATTCTGTTAAACTGTTTGCTTGATTAAACATCCAACTCATATTTCTTACGTTTGTTGTATCAAAATACGTTAATCCTTCTATCTCTGTTACTTGGGTTAAATTACTAAACAGTGATCCCAATGATGTTCCTGCTAGAATTTCTCCCTTGAATACAACACGATTGATATAATGACGATATTCATGCCATGGACTTACTGCTGAAAATGACTCACACGGACTTGGTGGCGCGTACCAGTTGATAAATCCTTCTTCTACTTCTAGAGTCCCATCTTCGCACACTCGCCATACTGATCCCGCTACAACACCATCCGCAAATTGACCTTCTGCTATTATTGGACAGATAGTTTTCTCAGGTTGCCAAATTGCATGAAAATCGGTTGCTGCTGTAATTACTAACCCAACTAGTGGCTCGACTACTTCTCCTCCTGGCGTACGCGACCAGCCCATAAAGTTATAACCTTCCCGACTTAAGTCCTCTGGGATATCAGCTGTTGTTAACTGCTCTCCATTTTGCACTTCAATTGAGCTTATGACTGTTTCTCCATCTAAGAAGCGAACTGGGTGTAATTGGATTTGTGTGCCACCTCTAAAGTTAATATCTAGATTATTAAGGGCATGGGCTAACCCTCTACTTCGGGTTGCTGTTACTGCTATATTTGTTGCAGTTGCTGCATTGTTTGGTGGCATAAACGCTCCACCACCTGCTGTGTTATCAGAGAAATTCACATTCGCTCCAATCGTAATATTTGTATAGTGCATCCCTTCAGGTAATGGAGATTGATAGGTATGTACAGTCGTAAATAGTCCTCCTCCATCGACGTTAGCGTGATTATGGCTGATTGTTCCGCCTGTCATCTCGAAGTAGGCATTGGCTCCAACATGGATCCCTCCTCCTGATGATGCTTGATTGTCTTCAATTGTCCCTGCAATCAGGTTGAACGTGGCATTTCCTTGATCAATATTACCTACAAGACTTATCCCACCTCCACCATTTGTTGCTGTTGTATGTGTTGCTCGGTTAGCTTCAATACGCGCATCCTCATGATTCATTGTAAACGTACTACTTGGTCCTACATGGACACCGCCTCCACCTGCTGGGCCCGTAGATGTGTTTCCATAAATTGTACCACCTGTCATCGTAAAGGTTCCGATTGGTGTATTTGGAATCCAGTTAGCACCAACTGATACACCACCACCAAATGCACTTGCTGTATTGTTATAAATAACTCCACCGCTCATGATCATCTGGCTTGTACCTACCGCACCACCAATGAAGACACCAGCTCCTCTAGGGTTGCGGTTATAACTAATTGTACCACCTGTCATCGTAAAGGTAGCATTATGAAGTTTAACACCTCCACCGCCTGCAGTAACCCATGTTGCTCGTGCTATGTTATCGGTGATTGTAGCTGTCCCACTCATCTCGAAATTCGAATTCGTGTTCGCAAAAACACCGCCACCAGTGGAAGCTTCATTGCTTTGTATCGTTCCACCACTCATGGTAAATCTAGCAGAAGGAGCCATAAGCGCAACACCTCCACCACCTTGATTTAAAAAAGTAGCAGCTGTTGCATTATTGTCTTCAATTGTTCCTGCAGTCATGATCATCTGCCCGTTTGAACTCACGCTCACACCGCCACCATTGGCACCACTGTTGTTTCGGATTGTTCCTGCATTCATAATAAATGTAGCTCGGGTGGTTTCTGCTGTGCCAATTCCATTAAGAGCGACAGCACCACCATCAATCTCTCGATGACAATTCTCAATGATGCTATCTTCTTCCATCGTCAGTGTTCCACCCCAATTGACTTGCACACCGCCAGAGTTATTAGAATTATTGACAACGCCTCCGCTTAATGTGATGTTCTCACCTAAGATTAAACTCACATCATTCCCAACTATAAAATGACGCTGATCATTAATCGTTTGTGTCAATATTTGTATATTTGCATCAATACTCTCTAGTCTTATAGTTCTTCCTGCTGGAATCTCAATCGCTGCACCAGTCGCAGAAATATCTTGTGTTAACAAAATCACATGTTCTCCAACTGGAAGTGCAGAAATATGTTGACGCAACTGTTCCCATTCTGTTATAGGTGCCCAAACTGCCACGAATCTTGTATCTCCTCTTACTTCAAATGCTCCAACCTCCTCACGAGTCAAGATAGGACCCATGCCATTTTCCTGCCAACCAGCAAATCCATATCTTGTATTTGGATGTCTCATTGTCGGTATATTTGCTATACCAATGGTATTTCCTCGGTTGATCACTATCTGAATATTAGCTGTTGAGCCATCAACATGACCACCAGCAAGATCAAAAGTGATAGTTTGTGGGGTATAATTGATATCAGCTGTGTTAACAAGCCCAAAAGGTAAACGTGCGACAACATCTCCTCCCAATCTGACATTCACATAACCTTCGTAAAATCCTTCTGGAATAAACCCTTCTCTCATTGATAGGGTCACGGTAAACGTACCAGTTTGGTTTGGCCCAATCGTAACACTTTGTCTGTCAAAAGAAAGGGTTGCCACATTATGTGGATTATTCGTAAAATAATAGTCAATAGTATAAGTTTGTGCTGTCTGATGATTATTGGTTATCGTCGCAGTCATCCCATTTGCATGATCATCATGTAATCCACGTAACTCACCAAAGCTAAATGATGCCATCGTACCCATTTCGAATGGTGCATTGCGATTGCTAGTTAAAGGAATGAGGTGCTCAACTGTAACAAAACTTTCGCTAGTTACTGCTTCAACTGGTCTTACAAAACCTGCACCTGCTCTAAAAACACGATTCGCACTCTCATCTCTAAAGGGTCTAGCTGTGTTCATCATTCGCGCTTTTATCTCTTGTGGTGTTGCATCAGGAAAAGCTTCTACCATTAGGGCAGCAAGACCTGCAGCAAAAGGGGCAGAACTAGATGTATGTGACATTAGGCCATATCCACCACCAAGGAGCGTCGTACGAAGTCCTGTACCTGGGACAATGATATCAGGTTTAATATGATATGTTTCTAGGAGAGGGCCTCGAGATGAACCCCAATGAGGTGGGAAATGTGCAATCGTATCATCTGTTCTAACACCGCCTGCTGTCCCACCGCCAACAGAAATCGCAAGTGAAGCCGCTCCCGGTTGTACTATTAGGAAATCACTATCTGAAAAGCCTCCTTGGAAACCCACACTATTTCCTGCACTACCAACTACGACCGTTCCATCTAATGATAATAAGTTCAGAACGTTGGCGAAGGGTGAAAATGGAGGACCTGGCGACCCTAAACTAAGATTCATTACTAGTGGAATACCATCTCTCTCAGCATCTCTGTGTGCTGTTTCTATTGCCGAAAAAAGAGAACCTCCAGTTGATCCAGTAACTGTCACACGATAGTGCCAAAGTTCTATGTTTGGTGCCATTCCAGCTACAATCCCGGATACTGTTGTTCCATGAGATGTATTAAGAGGAATGATAGAGCCATCAGGGGCTAACGCAGGATCATTGTCAAAAAAATGATGCCCTGGGATTCTACCTTCATCATCTAAAAATCTTGCAAATGCTGGATGCGTACGATCAATTCCTGTATCAAAAACTGCTACACGCACACCTGCTCCTGTAATTCCTAATTCATGATGGACATAATCCATGTTAAAATAAGCTCTCGCTTCACGCAACAATTCAGGACTTGCAAAAAGCGATGATCTTGCATTGTTACTAGCTTCGATAGCACTGATTTCTTCAACTTCTACCTCTTCTATAATCAGATCATCTATTAGGTGAAAAGCCATATTAGGTGTTACAGAAAATACTTCTGGCAATGTTGCAATTTGTTCCACCATACGACTTGGTACACGCATAAAGACACCATTAAATAACCAATAATGTGTTGAAAAAATTTCCATTTCTTGATCAGAAAATGCAACTGGAAGTCGTTCTAACTGCTGATTAAAATTTTCATGAGCAGATAAGGCCTGTTCTTCAAAATTATTATCCGAAAAAGTTCTTGCCTGTGGTAATTCCCTTTCTTGCATCAGACGTAATGCAACAGCAGGAGGCGTTACAAACTGTACAATGATCTCCACAACTTCATTGAGATCATCAAGCGCATAATCTCCTAGGAATCCTTGCATTCCTAAAGGCTCTCCAAGCGTTCCCACTAGTGCATTAAGTTCAGTTAATTCTTGTTCATCAAGATCTAACCATGTATCTCCTTGAGTGATCATGGGCTCAAATTCCAAAACTTCTGCATTGTATTCATAATCAATTTCTTCGATCATATTTTGAACTCTAAACGTTTCTTCTGACACTGCATTAATTATTCCCACTGGTTCAAGTAAATAAGGTCCTAGTATTACTAAAACTAATAATAATCTTAAAAATCTTTTCACTTCTCTTCACTACTCCTTTTATTTTCTGGTTGCACTACCATTCTTGAATCAGATTTTCATCCACATTCAATCACTTAGTCTTGATTTCAACAACTTTTCTACATCTTGATTACCTCCTAGTGCAACCAGTATATCATGAATTTCAATAAAAAAGAGCAAAACCATGCCAAACGGGCTACTTTTTAGGGCGAAATGTCGTTTTTTGACAATTCAGCAAATAATAAGAGCGTTTTTAAGGTCATTTGGCGAACTTTTTTGACAAAAAAGTGAATTTTTTCATATGAAACTCAATAGCTTTAAAAAATGTAATCGCTTGACTAAAAACGTTATCATTTAAACATTCCGCATTAAAGGAAAAAATTATATTTTTGCAAACTGATGCAAAAAAAAATACCAACTATCGCTAGCTAGCATTTCCTCATCATATCAAACGCCCCAACCTCAAACGGCACAACAAACCTCACAATCTGCTTCGGATGCCGTGCTGCATCAAGCACCACACCTTTTTCATCAGTAATCTCCCCTATCACACATTCACTCGTCGCAATCTTCGGCCCAAAAAATTCAACTTTCTGACCTGGCTTAAAATGGTTCCGCTGTTCAAGTGTCACAACCTTAGTCTCTGGATCATAATCAATCACCAAGCCAATAAAGTCCTGAGTGGGATGTTCATCGCGATTATCATACATCTGCTCATCGCTGGCTGGAACCCCTTCAAAAAACGCTGGCGCCGTCTGCCGATTGGCACATTTTTCTAAATCGGTCATTAACTGTTCATCAAAAACAAAGCCATCTGGATCATCACAGTAAAGATCAATCAATTTCCTGTAGACACTGACAACCGTTGCAATGTAGTGAATAG
>Ga0123355_10012874_pt1 | contig 12984 bp, 16 predicted proteins | sample TergutEmb28metaG_3_FD_89872 | JGI IMG/M metagenome (GOLD analysis project Ga0123355, IMG submission 89872) | Embiratermes neotenicus P1 segment gut microbial communities from Petit-Saut dam, French Guiana - Emb289 P1 | ecosystem: Host-associated > Arthropoda: Insects > Digestive system > Gut ... | reverse complement strand
ACCATATCACATCTTCCAGTGTCGGTTTTTCTTTTGGGTCAAGTGTTATTTCATCCAACACCAATTCAGCAAATGCATAATATAGCGTTTTCCCTTCTTGGAAAGTCATAATTAGGATAGCCGTCTTGAAAGTTTTATCCTCAAACTGGATTACAAATACTTCTTCGGGTAGAAACAGAAAATCTGTTGCCTGTTTATAATGTTTTCGTTTCTTCACTTTCAAATTTGGTTGTTCGATTTTCCTCAAAAATTTATCAAGCACTTTTTGACGGTCTTTTAGCGCATTTGGGGCAATATCATCCCATAAGGTACTTGCACCTTTAGACACTACGCTTCTAACATTTTGCAGTTGTTCATCTGTTAGTCCACCAATTTCCCACATGGCTAAAGCATAGGCTGTGGTGTATATCTCGTATTCTAATTCACTGTATGAGATATGTGGTTCCAGCGAATCTATTTCGGTTCTGATTTTTTCTATTGTTTCTCCAAAGTGATACATTTCCATTATAGGATTGTAAACATCATAAGCAGAATCGCTATCTATTATTTTAACTCCATCAATCGCCATGCTTCCACCTACGCATTATATAAATTTCTCTTGCTTTTGCTTGCCAAGCCGCCTACACGGTCTAACGCTTGTACTGCGCTGCGCTTATCAGGGAAGAAATTAAAGTCATTCTCCACATTCAACTATGTCTACTGCTCTTGCAACAATAGTGAATACGCATTTATCTTCCCATGCTTCAAAGAATCTTAGAAGCTGTATTCAACTTTAGACCAAAAGGATATAATACACTCTTGTCAAAAGAGTTTGATGAGCAAGGAACGTTAATATCTGGGGGAGAGGCGCAAAAAATATGCATAGCAAGAGCATTAAATAAGGATGCGGGTTTATATATTTTTGATGAACCGACAAGCTCGCTGGATCCATTGACAGAGCATAAAATGAATAGATTATTATATGAAATTACTGATAGAACAGTAGTCTTTATAACTCATCGTTTAACAACAACCGTTGTAGCTAATGCTATTTTTATGTTGAGCAACGGCGAATTAGTCGAAAATGGCAATCACAACGAGCTTATGTTTAAAAAGGGTAAATATTATGAGTTTTTTATGACTCAAGCGAAAAATTATATTAACAAATAAATTCCATTAAAGTATAAAACTACGTGTCTAAATATATGGAGTATAAGCGTAAATATAAAATAGAATATGGAGCAGAGAGCTTATGAAAACATTTTATGTTTATGTGATATTGTTACAATAGGTTGTCGTTTAAATGGTCAGCTAACGCTGACAAGAAAGACATTTCCTATGTTTGAACTGCTTACTCCGATTGATATTTATATTAATTGTCGCGAGATAGTTGGTCTGTATATGTGCTCTTATCTCCTATTCTTTAATTCAATAGTCGTACAAACTATTAATGGTGCGACGTACAAATTTTGCTCATTAACTGATATCCATGAAATATATGAGACGATGAGTAGATTGTTATTATAATGTACTAGACTTATGTCTTAGCACATAGTTAGACTTTATATCGCCCCACTGGAACATGTGAAATATCAATCGGAGCTGATTGGACACAACTTAAAGGCCACATTTCTTGTTTCAACGACATGTATCACCAATTAATTGAAAAACTAATCTCTTCCGCTCGTTCATATATAATCCGTATAGTAATCCTTCCCGGTTCAAATGCACCGGTATCAATATTGCTAGAAAAATTTCCTGTGATATTGGTTTGCCTTACAATGTCTCCCTGCGTCAGCTCTAAGAACATTTGGCCAGTGGTGTTGGTATTGTGCACTTGCAGGTTATTTAGATTAGATGCTGTAAAATTTATATGCATCCGGTGGCTTCCGCTAATGTGCTGGGCATTGACTGAAAAGCCATCTTCAAACCTGGTACTTGACATGTGTCTACCCGAACCGGAAAAGGTTACGTTTCCTTCTCTGTTCGATACTATAAAAACTGTTAAGGTATTCAATGCCAAAACAAAAATCACAGCTCCCAAGATAGCGATTACTATTTTTTTCTTGCTCATTATGTTCCTCCTCTTGTCCTACCATTCCAATGACAACAATCTAACTAGTAACTATCTAGAACTCTCAAGCGGAAAATGCGATTAAGAGATCATATGTCAATTATAATATAATATGCCTTTTATTTCAAGCAAAAGGAGTGCTTTTCTAATAATTCATTATGCGGTTTTTTGGGTACCTTTAAGAAAAATACATAGCAGATAAATTGATAAAAAATGAAAGGTCAAGACATAATGATAAGCTTGTCTTGACCTCTTTTGTCATGATTAGTAACGTATAACGTAGCCATGGGGAGAGTGAATCACCTTTAGTATAAATGGAATAATCGTCCAAAAAGCGTTGATACTATGAATGTGGCCAAACAGAGCCTGCTAGAGAGTAACTCGGTGTGAGACACGGCTTAAACACTAAACCGGTAAGAATATGCTTGTCGATTTTTTATTATAGCGTAAAGCCCAAAGTGTATAAACTCCGAGGGCAAGGGGGCAATGGAAATCCACGTAGCTCGTCTTGACCTTTTTATCTTACACATTAAACCGGATTAACAGTACATCTCCATCCTGTACAATATACTCCTTACCCTCGACCCTAACCTGCCCGCGCTCCTTGGCGGCGGTATAGCTTCCCGCATCCATTAAGTCATCGAAAGCTACAACTTCTGCGCGTATAAACCCACGCTCTAAATCACTATGGATTTTACCCGCCGCTTGCTGAGCCTTAGCCCCACGGCGGATTGTCCAGGCGCGTACCTCCTTCGGCCCAGCCGTTAAGAAACTAATTAGCCCAAGCAGTTCATACCCGGCAGATATTAGCCTGGCCAAGCCGTTTTGGTTAAGCCCCATTTCCTGCAAAAACATCGCTTTTTCTTCCGGGTCAAGCGTGGCAATTTCCGCTTCCAGCTTCGCACAGGATACAAATAGCGTTGTGCCTTCAGCTTCCGCAAACTCCGAAAGCGCGGCCAGGGCCGGGCCGGGGTTTGCTATGTCATCTTCAGAAACATTGGCCGCGTATAGCACCGGTTTTTGAGTTATAAGGGTCAAACTTTCAACCAACTTTTGGTCATCGGCTTCGGGCCACGTAATACTGCGGGCCGGTTGGCCGTCCTCTAATACTAGCTTAATTTTTTCCAGTATTTCTACTTCGCGTGCCAAACTTTTATCTGCGCGGGCGGTTTTGGCCGTGCGGGTTAGCCTGCGCTCCAGTAACTCTAAATCCGCAAAAATCAGCTCAAGATTAACCGTCTCTATGTCTCGCAGTGGGTCTATGCTATCGTAGACATGGGTTACGTTCTCGTCCTCAAAACAGCGTACAACATGCACCAGCGCGTCTACTTCACGGATATGGCCCAGAAATTGGTTGCCTAAGCCTTCGCCTTGACTAGCGCCCTTTACGAGACCTGCAATGTCTACCATTTCTATGGTGGCAGGGGTTACGACCTTAGAGTTATACATCTCGTTAAGCCGCCCTAGGCGTTCGTCCGGTACGGGAACGTTGCCTACATTGGGCTTAACGGTGCTAAACGGATAGTCTGCGGCTTCTGCCCCCGTTTGCATAATGGCGTTATACAGCGTGCTTTTGCCTGCGTTTGGCAGTCCTACAATTCCTAATCTCATATAAAATGATGCCTCCTTATATAGCGAATTAAATGAGAAACAGTCCTCGCCCAAGCCAGAACTGCGAACGCTTCTACGCAGTTTCGGCGACAGGCGAGACTGATTTCGAATTAATTCGCTAATTTCTCGCCGGGTATTATAGCTAATTAAGTAAGAAGTAGTCCAGCCCATGACGAATATTACGAACGTATAAACGTATTACATCTTGTAATCGTAAAAAAACAAGCTATACTATTCCCTGCGGAAATAAAAATTGGAGGTGCAATATTGAGGTCCGAAAATAATGAAAGCGACCGTATCAGCAATGACACGCCAGATCCAGATGAAGTAGAATGGAAAGAACCCACAGACGACTGGGATGACGATGACGAAGATGATTGGAGCGATGACGAGGACGATTGGGATGAAGAAGATGACTGGGAAGAAAACGATAACTGGGATGACGAGGATGATTGGGATGAAGAAGATGATGAATAATAGGGGGATAAATATATGTCAATAAAGATAAGAAACGCAGTTTTACACATACTGCGCAACGATGGCCGCCAGTCTGTATTTTCCGAAGCGGAACTGGATATAGACAGCGAAGTATGCGAAGCCTTTATAAACAAGCATGTAAAAAAGTTAATAGACAACCCCGGTGTGCGCACCGCTACCTTTAAGCCGGAATCGCCGCTATACCAGATACTTGGCACGTTCCAAGGCGGCAACGCATATTTCAAAGAAACGGCAATGGGCATAGCACAAAAGCTTGACGAGATAATGCAACGCTACCCAAGCATACCGCCATGCGACCTGCTACTAACAAGAGTAGGTACCAAGCATGGCGAGTACTTCGCAATCCTGCAACTGGGCTACCAGGAGGTATACGCCCATAGCTCCAAAGGCACGGATAACCAGCTAACACTATGTACAGCCCTACCGTTTGCCACCGGCAAGGTAGAATACGCCTGCTTGGTTGCCCTTGACGGCCCATCTATGCCCATAAGCATACTGGAAAAACCTGCTGTTATAGACGGTGAGGCAGTGATGTATTTCTCTGAATTATTCCTAGAATGCGACAGTAGCCCTTCCAAAAAAGAGCAGGCCAAGCTAATAGATGAAATAAATGCGGAGTTTGTACAAGAATACTATAATAACAGCCCCACAATCCAAGCCAAAATAAAAACAGCATTGCTTGAAGAAGTCGAGGAATCCGAAGGCTTTGTATCCATGGACAACGTAGCCGCCCAGGTATTCGATGCGGCAGACGAACTAAAGTTCCAATATATAAACACCATACGTGATGCCGGTATACAAGAAGATTTACCGCTAGGCCAGAGGGTAGTACGCCAGCAATTTGGCACACAAAAAATCAAAGCCGAAAACGGTGTAGAAATAAAATTCCCCGCCGAGCTTGCGGCCCAAGGCGAGGAAGTTGAGATTACAACACATGTTGACGGCACAATTAGCGTGCTATTTAAGCATTTAAGGACGGTTTAGCCCAAGTTAAACTCTGATAAAGCCGCACCTACTGCGGTAGCGTATATCGCGTCCTGTGGGATATGAAAGCGAATGGGATACAGCTTAGATAGTGTATCCAGCACCTCCCCGGCCTGGTCTATCACAGACAACGCGCCAATAAGCACAACATCTGAAATATTATCGCGTAGGGTGGCGAATACGGCCATCATCCCAACACTTTCGAATATCATATTAGTCAGCCCCAGCACAATATCTGCTGGGGTTGCGTTATCACTTAGGTTTCCGAAGTTGGATACGGTTGTATCCGGCGGTAGGTTGCCTATTTTTTCGCGCGAAATATCCCCAAGCCTTAAATCTACTGCACTTAGGTCACCGCCTGCCGCCAGTTTTGTAATGCTATCGAAGCTACTGGCCCCGGCAAACTTAGCGGCCAGCTTTTGCAATGTGCCACCACCAACCCCGCTACCTCCAAGATGGGTTATTTCGCCATCTGCCGCACGTACAAGTGCCGTACCTGTGCCAATGCTTACAATTATTGCGGAATTTAGCCCCGCAAGCCTTAGCCCACCAAGGCCAATAGCCTGGAACTCATTGGCCCGCCGGGTTGGGATATCGTACATATTTTGCAAGTAGCTTGCGCCTACACCGGTAAGTACTATCTGCCGGATATCACTCATTTTAAGGCCGTGTGTGGCGGTAAACTTCCCAAACGCGCCAAAGGCAGAAGTTAGCTGGTCTTTGGCCTCTACCTGCATCATGCCTATGCAATTCTCTTTAGAGCTTAGCCCTACAATTTTAGTTGTAGAGCCGCCTACGTCTATGCCTAAAACCATGGCTCACCTCTTTTGTATACGTAGTGATGATTTTCCTATTGCAACCGCCAATGCCCCCACAATTGCCGCTACCAATACAGCCGCCGCAATAGCCTCTGGTATGCCATTGGCTATAACTATGCCCCAGATTGCAGCGTAAATTGCATCTGCCGGTGAGGGCGTGGCGCGTGCGGTATTCCATGCATCGCCAAAAAACAGGAATATAAAATGCATAACCAAAAATGTGTTGGTTACGCTACCGGCTATGCCGGCAATGGCAAACTTTACAAGTGCTAGCCTTGGTGAAAGCAGTTTTCTAAGCCCAGCGTACACATACCAGGCCACAACACCTACCAGTATCCTAGGTACAAAGGCCACAATCAATGCCAGCAGGCTACCCCTGTCAGTTCCCGGAAGGTTAATAAGAGGCGAAAATATAAATGATGTAAGCCCCGGGTTAAATGTGGCATAAAGCATACTGGCCAACCCAAACATAAACCCAAGCAAAGCCCCGTATTTAGGACCCATTAGTAATGCCCCAATAATAACCGGTACATGTAAAATTGTAGGGCGCATAAAGGGTAGGGGAAGGATTCCAATTCCCATGAACATCAAAAGAAAGATAATAGCCGTAAACATGCCCGTTAATGTGATATATTGCGTTTTGCTCCACTGATACATATGATACCCCTTTCAAGATTATAATAAAGAATATCGGTTTATTTCACATATTTGTCAATAGCATTACATTTATTTAAACTACTTCACAAATGTACGATTTGTGGCTATACTGGAACAGAAAATATCAAGATAGAAATTATATGGCACGGAGATGATTTTATGATTCACATGTTAGAAACTATTTTCGCCTTTTTTACCTTACTGGGTACACCCATGTATGAGCTTCCGCTATCCGGCGGCGCGGGGCCTATGGTGGTTACGGCTATCGGTATTGGCTTGGCTGTGCTTAGCTTGCTGTTGTTTTTCTTAAGAGGGAAAGCTGGCGATAAACAAAAAAAGAGGCCAAGGAAGTAACTGGTGCCAAAAGTCGCATCCGGCAGTTGACATCCCATAATTTAACGTGATAAACTCCTCATCGGCATCGTGAAAGGGTGATTCTGATGATGAGAGTCTTAGTTTGCACACGTGATTATAGTGCTACTTTTCCCCAGGCGTGCTTTTTTTATTTAAAATTGATTAAATTTTAACCGCAGGCCGCGTGTCTGCATTGGTGCAGACGATACGTCTGCACTTTTTTTATAGACTAGGAAACTGGTCTGGCATCCATCGTTAAAAGTGGCAAAGCCACTTTTTTATACTTGATTACATAGACTCGAAAGGAGTGTCTTTTAAGTGGTAAGCAAAACGAACATTCTAATTAAAAATGGGAGAGTAATTGACCCGGCCAATGAAACAGATGCAGTGTTTGATATCCTAATAGAAAGTGGCGAAATCCGTGAAGTAGGTGAGGGGATTACGGCAGATGGCACTACAACGGTTATTGATGCGCAAGATATGTGGGTTGTTCCCGGTTTGATAGACATGCATGTACATTTGCGTGAACCCGGTGGAAACCATAAAGAAACCATTGCAACCGGCACAAAAGCCGCCGCCGCCGGTGGGTTTACCACCATATGCCCCATGGCAAACACCGACCCGGTAACAGATACCGAGGAGGCTGTTAAGTTCATTATTTCTACCGCGGAAAGCGAAGGCGTTGTGCATGTAGTTCCCATAGGCAGTGTGACAAAGGGCCTAGAAGGGAAAGAGCTAAGCGCAATAGGCGAAATGCAGGTAGCAGGGATATGCGCAATTAGCGATGACGGTAAGCCCGTAGAGGATGCGGCCTTATTTAAAGCCGCACTAAATTATGCCGCAAAACTTGAACTACCCGTGTTAACCCATGCAGAGGATTTAAAGCTAACAGGCAAGGGCCAGATAAGCGCTGGCCCACACGCCAGAAAAATGGGCCTAACCGGTATCCCCAACGATTCGGAAGAAGTTATGATAGCGCGGGATATTATACTTGCTAGGGCGGCTGGTGCACGGCTACATGTTTGCCATGTTAGTACAGAAGAAGGGGTTAATCATATCCGTTTAGCCAAGGAGCGGGGGTTATCTGTAACAACAGAGGTATGCCCGCATCATTTTGCACTGGCTGATGAGGACATCCCCGATTGTGACACTAATTTTAAAATGAGCCCGCCTCTAAGAAGCCGCAAAGACGTGGAAGCCATTAAAGCCGCGATAAAGGACGGCACAATCTGCGTAATAGCCACAGACCATGCCCCCCATCATGAGGACGACAAAAATGGAGAGTTCGAGCAGGCCGCAAACGGGATTATTGGCCTGGAAACTGCTGTGCCGCTATGTATAACGGAGCTGGTGATAACGGAAATTCTTTCACCGCCAGAGTTGATAGCCAAGCTAACCATAAACCCAGCGCGCATACTGGGGCTTGATAAGGGCACTTTAGGCGTGGGTAAGATGGCAGATGTGACAATAATAGACCCAAATATGAAATTTAGCATAGACAAGGAAACCTTCCTCTCCAAAAGCCGCAATACCCCTTTCCACGGTAGGGACGTACAAGGGAAGGTTATGTATACTATAGTGGATGGCGTAATTGTGCATGAGGCCGAAGTACCTAAGGAGAAACCAGAGCCTTTGTGCGAGGCAGAAACACAGGAAGAACAAGCCGAACCTACGCTTGATGATGAACCGCCAGAAGAACAGCTCGAATCTTCATGCGATGATGAACCGCAAGAGGAACAGCCCGAAGTTACGCAACCACAAGAAGCCCCCTCATACAAGGCTAAACTATGGGAAGAACATTTAAAATCCACATACGGAGCCGAAGCAAAAAAAGAAAACAGCTAATATCAGCAGTTTAAAACGCAAACGTAGGGGCGGCATTCTGCCGCCCCTACGAAACCATATATACGAACGACAAACGAGGAGGGAACAAATGTTAATTGACAGGCTAATCGAAAGAATCAAACAACTAAACGCTCCAATAGTAGTGGGCCTAGACCCACGCCTTAGCCAAATTCCCGGCTATATAAAGGAAGCCGTATACGAGGCCCAAGAAAAAACTCCGGAAGCCGCGGCAGAAATAATCTACACATTCAACCAAGCCATAATTGACAGCATCCACGACATAGTACCGGCAGTAAAGCCGCAAATTGCCATGTACGAACAGTTCGGCGCGGCGGGGATTGCCTGCTACTTCAAAACTGTGGCCTACGCCAAATCCAAGGGCCTAATAGTAATAGGCGATATAAAACGCGGAGATATAGCCTCAACAGCCGAAGCCTATTCCAATGTACACATAGGCGCAGTAGACATCGAAGGCGAAAAATTCACTTCTCAAACCGATTTCATAACCGTAAACCCCTACATGGGCTACGACTCCATACAGCCATACCTGTCCGACTGCAAAGAATACGACAGAGGGCTATTCGTATTGGTTAAAACCTCCAACCCCTCCAGCAGTCAAATCCAAGACCTACATGCCGCAGACGGGCGGCCAGTATACGCCCACGTAAGCGAGTTAGTAAGCCAGTGGGGTAGGGGGCTAATTGGCAACTCCGGTTTTAGCAACATAGGCGCAGTAGTAGGCGCGACCCACCCAGCCGAAGGCAAAACCCTACGCGAAAAAATGCCTCACACCTTCTTCTTAGTACCAGGCTACGGCGCACAGGGCGGCAAAGCATCAGACCTTGTGGGCATGCTTAATAACGATGGCCTAGGTATCATAGTAAACAACTCACGCGGGATAACCGGTGCATACCAATCCGAAAAATACAAAGCAGATGATAAAGACTTCGCCAAAGCCGCACGCGTAGCGGCACTAGACATGAAAGCTGACTTGGAGGCACATCTATGAAACACCACCTACTATCGAAAATAGAAACCCATGGCCATACAACTGACGGTATTCACATTATGACCCTGCACGCACCCGGCATAGCAAAAAACGCCCGCCCCGGGCAGTTTGTAATGGTGTACCTAAATAAAGGAGAACACCTATTACCCCGGCCCATAAGCCTCTACGATGTAGACAAGACTAGAAGCACAATCACGCTGGCATATGTAATAGCAGGTGCCGGAACAAAAATCATGAGCCAGTGGCCAGCCAAGCATGCAGTAAGGGTTCTAGGGCCGCTAGGCAACGGTTTCGATTTAGATAACTACCAGGCAGGCGAGAGGGTTGCATTAGTAGGCGGCGGCCTAGGCGCGGCACCACTGTACTATCTGGCACGTGAACTAAACAAAATGGGTGTGCTAGTAGACGTATTCCTAGGCTTTAGAAATGATACCCTCGTGCTAACCGGTTGTTTCGAACCACTGGCCGCAAACCTAGCCATAGCGGTAGAAAATGGCACAAGCGGCCATAATGGATATGTAACAGAACTACTACCGGAAAACCCCGCATACAAAGCCATACTATCCTGCGGGCCGACCCCCATGCTTAAAGCTCTTTCACAATACGCCAGCACCAAAAACATCCCCTGCCAGGTATCCGTAGAGGAGCGCATGGCCTGTGGAATAGGCGCATGCAAGGGTTGTGTGGTAAAAACCATGGTAGGGTACAAGCTATGTTGCCAAGATGGCCCGGTATTCGATAGTAAGGAGGTAAACTTCGGATGAAAAACCTAAGCGTAAACCTAGCCGGGGTAGACCTTAAAAACCCGGTAGTAACAGCCTCCGGCACATTCGGAAGCGGCATGGAATACAGCCAACTTGTGGACCTAAACAGCCTAGGTGCCATAACCGCAAAAGGCGTATCACACGTACCATGGGAAGGTAATCCACCCCACCGCATAGCCGAAACCTACGGCGGAATGCTTAACGCAGTGGGCCTACAAAACCCAAGTGCCAAGGCATTTATAGCTGAAGACCTACCGTTTTTACGAAGATACGACACAAAGGTAATAGTAAACCTATGCGGCCGCATAATAGAGGATTTAGTAGCCGTAACCGAAGATTTTAACGGCGTAGACATAGACCTATACGAGCTAAACATCTCCTGCCCAAACGTAGCCGGTGCCCCCATAATAGGCACAGACCCAATAATGACAGAAAAAGCAACAAAAGCAGTAGTAGCCCGCGCAAATGCCCCGGTAATAGTAAAGCTAACCCCAAATGTAACAAGTATCGCTGACATAGCTAAAGCCTGCGAAGCAGGCGGCGCGGCTGGCATATCACTAATAAACTCCGTACTGGGCATGAAGGTAGACATCCGCAAAAGAAAACCCCTACTAGGCAACCTAATGGGCGGGCTTTCCGGCCCGGCAATAAAGCCGATTGCCGTGCGTATGGTATACCAGGTGGCAAAAGCCGTAAACCTGCCAATCCTAGGCATGGGCGGCATCATGACCGGCGAGGACGCTATAGAATTCATAATGGCCGGTGCAACGGCAATAGCGGTAGGCATGGCCAACTTCGTAAACCCACGCGCCACCCTAGATATACTAGAAGGCATAGAAACATTCATGAACGAAGAAAATATAACCGACATAAATCATCTAAGGGGGATAATCCTATGAGCCAAGTAGAGAAAATCTTAATCGAAACCGGCGCGTTACTAAACGGCCATTTTAAGCTAACATCCGGCCGCCACGGTGCACAGTACATGCAGTGCGCGAAAGTCCTGCAATACCCAGACCATACCGCATACATCGCGCAGGTTATAGCCGAAGGCTTCAAAGGCGAGGAAATTGACATTGTACTAGCCCCAGCCATAGGCGGCATTGTAATAGGTTACGAACTAGCCCGTGCAGTAGGTGCAAAAAGCCTGTTTACAGAGCGTGAAGATGGAAAAATGACCTTACGCCGTGGGTTTGTAATCCCCAAGGGCGCAAAGGTCTTGATTGCGGAGGATGTTGTTACCACCGGCGGCAGTACCCGCGAGGTAATAGCAATTGCAAGGGAGCATGGTGCGGAAATAGTAGGCGCAGGCATTATGGTAGACCGTACCGGTGGGGAACTAGACTTAGGCGTAAAACTTGTTTCGGCCTATTCCAAAGCTATAATTTCTTACGACCCAGCCGATTGCCCACTGTGCAAAGAGGGCCAGCCGATTGTTAAGCCTGGTAGTAGGAATATATAGTGCAAAAATAGACCAAGCCCGGTTTTGATGATGCCGACAAAGGTTACTCACCGCCGCAACCAGTGGCAAGCCATCTTGTTTTGATGATTTGGTAAAAAGCGATATTGGAGGAAACCATGCCAAACTACGACCTACGTTGCAATGCTTGCAACCGCGAGCACAATCTCCGCGCATCTATGGCAGAAAAATCAGAGAAGCGCATACAATGCCCGGACTGCGGCTCTTTCGAGCTGGAAACGGTGTTTAAAGCCGCCCCAGCATATGTAAAGGGTGGTGGCAAGGTTGCCAGTTGCCCGCAAAGGGCGAGTTGCGGCTCCAGTTGCCCGCACGCAGGGTAAATATTTGGGGCTACTTTACAAGAAGCCAAACACCAATAAGAATTAACATAACCCCTCCGGCAAGGTTTGCTTTAGACTGGAACCTAGTACCAACAGCATTACCCATATATACACCTGCCATAGACATTACAAAGGTAACAACCCCAATAAACAGCACCGCAGGTACAATATCCACGTATAAAAATGCAAGCGGAACCCCCGCCGCCAGTGCGTCCACACTTGTGCCAAAAGCCAATGGTAACATAGCCATAGGCGCAAGAGATGCCTGTGCGCGGGGTTTTTCATTGTTGACATTATTTTTATATGATTCGAAAATCATCTTGATACCAAGTGCGGCCAAAACCGCAAAGGCTATCCAGTGGCTTATGGCCGTGATAAAGCCTACCAACCGCGATGCCGCAAGGTAGCCTATAAATGGCATTACTCCTTGGAAGATACCAAAGTATAGCCCCACAATAATAACCGTTTTGGCGTTTAAGCGTACCAGCGTAATCCCAATAATAGCGGCCACAGCAAATGCGTCCATGGATAGTGCAATGGCTAGAAAAAATAGTTCAATCAAAATATATCATAACCTCCTAGGCAGCACTT
>Ga0123355_10012873_pt1 | contig 12984 bp, 8 predicted proteins | sample TergutEmb28metaG_3_FD_89872 | JGI IMG/M metagenome (GOLD analysis project Ga0123355, IMG submission 89872) | Embiratermes neotenicus P1 segment gut microbial communities from Petit-Saut dam, French Guiana - Emb289 P1 | ecosystem: Host-associated > Arthropoda: Insects > Digestive system > Gut ... | reverse complement strand
GAAATAAGCCTTGTCATTCCGGGCTTGACCCGGAATCCCCCGGCTTAGGCTTAGATAAGGGGATTCCGGGTCAGGCCTGCAACACGTCAGTCTAATTTGATTGAACGATTGTGAAAACATCACTGTAGGGGCGGCAACTTGCCACCCGTGCAAGCGAAATCTACTCAAAGACATGCATTTCTAAACCTCGGGCGGCAGGTTGCCGCCCCTACAATGTGCAATCCGATTTATTAACAGGCAAATTAGATTGACGTGGGCCTGGAATGACGGCAACATGATTCGCATTGCTTTTAAACGGTATCATCAAAACTGACCCAGAAATTGCATGTCGTTTTCAAAATACAGGCGAGGGTCAGTAATGCCGTAAACAGCGCTGGTTATCCTGTCTGTTCCCAGGCCAAAGGCGTAACCGCTGTATATCTCCGGGTCTATCCCGGACATGCTAAGCACCTTTGGGTGTACCATCCCGGCGCCCCAAAGCTCTACCCAGCCGCTGCCTTTGCAAACCCGGCAGCCTGTTTTGCAAGCATAGCAGGTAACATCCACTTCAACACTTGGCTCCGTAAAAGGAAAATGGCTGGGGCGCAGCCGCATTTTTGTATCAGAGCCAAAGATTTCCCATATAATAAGCTCCAACATGCCCTTAAAATCCCCGAAGTTAATGCCCTTATCAATAACCAGCCCCTCCATTTGGTGGAAGGCTGGGGTATGGGTTGCGTCGATTTCGTCACGCCTAAAGGTCATCCCGGGCACAACTATACGAATAGGCGGGGCTTGGGCTTCCATTACCCGGACTTGCATGGGGGATGTATGGCAGCGCAACAGCAGGTTTTCGTTGATATAAAAAGTATCGGTTTCGTCCCGGGATGGATGATTATGGGGAGAATTGAGGGCGTCGAAGTTATGATAAACCGTTTCGATATGGGGGCCATTCAACACATCAAAGCCCAGCCTAATAAATAGCTCTTCCAGTTTGGCAACCGTCGTGCTTACGGGGTGCAGACGGCCTAATTGGCGCCTGCGGCCCGGAAGGGTTACGTCGATAGACTCGGTGGCAAGGGCGGCTGCCTGCTGGGCCGTTGTAATTTTTGTTTTTGCCTGTGTTATGGCCTCGGTGGCCCAGTCCCGCAGCTCATTGGCGGCTTGCCCTGCCTGGCGGCGCTCCTCCGGGGGAAGCTGGCCCAGAGATTTTAGCAAATCCGTTATTTCGCCTTTGCGGCCCAAGATGCTTACCCGCAGGTTTTCTAGAGTTGGAAGGTCGGCGGCTTCGTTTAAGGCGGTTTCTATTTTATTGCGTATGGCGGCTATATTTTCTGTCATGGGGTTGTCCTTTCGTTATTGAGGTTGGAATCAGGATTATAGCATAAAAAAACCCAGGGGTTAAATCCCTGGGGAATAACTGCAATAAAGCCCCCTTCTAAGGAAGGGGGATGCCGCCAGAGGCGGCGGGGGGTTGTAGCGGCAAGCAAATACAACCCCCGGCCCTTAGGGCCACCCCCTTCTAAAGAAGGGGGCTTTTGTCTCAAGGCATTTGTACTTTGCCGACAACACTTTCTACACACCGTGTAGCCACAATATCCACCCCGATCCCACCCGCATCCGCCAGCACAACATCCCCGATTTTAACAGGCGCAGCCACGATAACTTTATGAATGGCGGCTACCACATCCCGAATAGCTTCCTTGGGAATAGGCCCTGCGGTTTTAATAGACAGCATCGGCATATCCCCACCTGCAACCCGTATAGACGTAGCAATATTGCGGGTAGGGTTTGTCATCTCTTCTTTAGCGTACAATATCCCGGCATTACACTGATGTCCGGTAATCTTTAATTCACCGTCTTCATCCTGAACAGTCAGGTTGCAGCCCACAGGGCAGCTTATACAAATAATTTCTCTTGTGATTTTCATCTACCCTCTGACTTCTGCCCTCTGGCTTCTGATTCTGCCCCTGCTATCTTTTTAACGGCAAACAACACGCCATACCCAAGCCCTAGCAAAAGGTAAAACACTCCGCTTGACCCGATTGTACTGTCTGTGGAGAATGCGCTAACTGCAAATGCGCTAATCCCCGCAAAAAGCCCTGCTTGCAGCCCAAACAGGAATTTCCCTTCTTTCATATTAGAGCGCACAATTGATAAAAATGCGTTAAATAAATAAAATACAAACAGGAAAACAAGGGCCAAAGCCGATATCCCACCGGTTGTTACCCAGGTTTGCAAATATACATTATGGGCCTTATCTATCGGGATATATGGATTATTGAAAACAAGCATCTTTGCAACTACGTCATTTTGGGGAAAGGCCTGGGTAAAGGTATCCGGGCCGGTGCCGATAAAAAAGGTTGACGGTAAAAGCGGCAATGTCCTAGACCATATATATCCCCGGTCAGACCCCCAGCGCTCCCGCCCCTCAAAACCAAAAGAAGGCGCTCGTTCATTCAGGTCCAAGAAATCACCGTTGGGGGCCAGGCCGTAAATCCGCCCATCCAGCATAGTCATCCCAATGCCGTTAAATAAAATAAATTCCGAAGTGCGCCGGACACTTATACGCCCAAAATCCGGTATTTCGTATACATATGTGTATGCCGGATCTTCTTCTGTAGGCGGCGTGCGGCGCAAGAGGGGTACATACTCGCCCCTTGCGTCATGCACAAGGAAAATATTATCCCCATGAGGAAGCCATTGCATAACTTCCGGGTCTTCCGATTGATCCCACTCGCCAACAAGCGCCAGGGTAAACCTTTCGCCCCCCCCGGAGAAATAGGTGAAACTGTTGCCGTCAAAAACCATATCATCCAGGGGCTGGCGCTCCCCTTGGAGAGCCTCTTCAAAACGGGAAACAACCATTTCCAATCGCTCGTTAATAATCGGTACAAAGAACAACCCCATAGTTATTGCGATTGCCGCACCAACGCCTATCACCCAGCCAACCCATCTGCGGCCCTGTTCCTCTTCCTCAACAGCGGCCTCTTTCTTGCGTTTAAACATTTGATAAAAGAATCTGCATACAAATGTCACGAGTATCGCCGCCGACGCTGCGCCTATCCCGATAAACCCGCCCAAGGAACGGCTGGCAAACACACCAACAAGCATAAGCCCCCCACCAAGCAAAAACGCTAAGCGCCCACAGATGCCCTTCCACCCCTTTTCGTCAAATACCAAAGCCGACGCCAATAACACCGGGGCAACCATCGCGGTATACTTGCCAAAGGGATTGGGGTTATATAGGGTGCCATAGGCCATAATAAACCGGGCATTGATTGTTTCATCGGTGGCTTGGTCTCTTAACGCCTGGGGAATCCCTAGCCGCAAAAACCATTGACCGAAACTTGACAGGAAAAAGTCACGCCCCAAAAATTGGCTAAGGCCGATAAGCCCCATTATTATAGAAGAAAAAGCCAGCCCATACATCAACAGCTTGGCGTGCTTATCCTTGCGCATATAAAACATTGCCCCAAGAAAGACAATGAAGTAGGCATGTAAAATCCAAAAGCCTTCGCCTCTGTCAACTGTGCCGTGCCAGGAGGTGTACCGGTACGAAGAAAAAACCGTGGAAAGCAATACCATCAGCAAAAATACGCCCGATGCAATCATCGGGGGCGATTTGAGTAAGGATTTAAAATTAAAATTGGCAAAACCGTCTGTAAATAATTCCAATATGAAATATAACAGAATAAGCGTAGCCGGAAGCCCTATAAACCAGCCTTTGTAATATGAGAACAGGTCGGTAAATGCGGGTTCGAGATACATGGCATACAACTCCGGCGGGGCGGCAAGTATCCTAAAGCGCACAACCAGCGGCATTATAGCCAGCACTACAACAAGCAGCCCACCGTATATCCAATCCCGTATAGGTGTTGCGTTGATATTTTGCGTTTTTACTTTTACTTTCTTTTTTGGCATGATTGCCTCCTTAGCAGAAGCAAGGATAGAAACCAGAGGGGGGATTCATTTGACTAGTTCAGCGCCTTTGTCATCCCAGGCTTGACCCGGGATCCCCTTATCTTCGCCAAAGCTGATGGGATTCCGGGGCAAGCCCGGAATGACGAAAAATGGAAATTGATTTCCATTGGAAGAAAAACCACTCTGCACTATCCCTGCGAAATTGATATAATAAACTTCGGAATTATCCCCTGGCGTAGTTTTACATGAGTTTTGCGAGAGCAAACCCCTACTGTAGCCACCAAGACTCATGTAAAACTACGCCAGGGGATAATTCCGATAAACTTCTTCTGAAATAAGAAATGAAAGGCTTTGCAGCAAGCCATATCCCACAGAATGATTGCCTTTCATTTCTTATTTCGGAAGAAGTCCAATCATCGCCCGTAGTATATCACCGGATTAGGAAGATTAAAACCATGGCGAAATATGATAAAAGTAAATTGCCTGCGAAAATATCCGCGCTGCCCAACGCACCAGGCTGTTATATCTTTTGGGACAGCGCCGGGGAGATACTGTATGTTGGTAAATCTAAGCGGGTTAGAAACCGAGTGCGGTCTTATTTTGGCAAAAACAATCTGCCAAAAATAAATAAGCTGGCTAAGCTTATTGCTCATATCGAGTGCCGCCCGGCTTTGGACGAGATAGATGCTTTGTATCTGGAACATAGCCTGATAAAAACCTACAGGCCGCCGTTTAATGCCCAAATGAAAAAAGATCCTGTTTTCCATTATATCTGCATCGAATGGGGCTGCAACGTGCCGGGGCTTTACATATCTGACAAACCGGGGCCGGAGGCTACCCGATACGGCAGTTTTTTCTCGGCATACGACGCAAGGGATGCCCTTGGCTTACTTAATAAGATTTGGGGTACGCCGGTATGTGAAAACCGAAAATTTGATTTTGATAAAAGCAAAGCCTCTCGAAGCTGCCTAAGATTGCATATTGACCGATGTTTGGGGCCTTGTGAAGCAGAGGGCAGAGAGCAAGAGGCGGAATACAGAAAGGAGTTGGTGTCTGTTGCTGCTTTTATGCAAGGCAGCAATAAACAGGCACTCTCTGATATTAAACTTGAAATGGAGCAAGCCGCTTTGGATTTGGATTTTGAAAAGGCCGCAGGGCTTAGGGATATTTTTACCGGGCTGCTTGGTTTGTGGCGGCGGGTCAGATATCGTATGCCTTTTGCCGGGCGGCGCTTATGTATTTTTGTAAAGGGATATAACGAGCCCAACGTGCTGCTTTTGTACTATCGCAAGGGCCAGTTAAAGCACACGGTGCGATGTGCCGAGTCCATTGACTGGGCCAATGCCCGTGACAGTTTTATCAGCGTTATTACCGGTGAAGCAAAAACAGATGACAATCTCCCGGATTTGGTTAAAATATACACATCAACTGCAACCCAAGAAATACGAGCCAAAAAGCTTTGTGTGGATGTAACAAAGACACGCAAGACAAGTTTGGCCGGTAAGCTTGACCGAGCTTTTGCCAAAATGAGGTGAGCAATGCGTATATTCGGAAAGCAACTGTTGTTATCCCTGTTTGTATTGGTTACAAGCATTACGCTGTTGGGCCTGGTTTTAACCCGCGCTATCGGCGATTACTTAACCGACCAGCGAAAGGATGCCCTTACAGACTCGGCCCGGCGGGTATCTCGCTCTGTCGAGTCCGTGTTTATAAATAGATATCTCCACGGGGATTTTAATTTAGACCCCCTTGTTACCCAAATCGGAAGTCTTAGCGATTTATTAGAGGCCAACGTTGTTATAGTGGATTCAAACTATGATGTGCTTTTTTCGGGGCTGCCCAGTGGCACAGCCATACCCACCGCCCATATCGAAACCGTGCTTGGGGGTACGCCTATAGTTTTTTCCGGGAGCTTCCACGTAATTTATCCCGAGCCGCTGCTTATTGCGGGGCATCCGATTCACCTTGGGGACGGAATCATCGGCGCTGTGCTTGTAAGCATTTCTATGGCGGAGTTGGAAGCCACTATTGACGGTATGTATCGCGTTACAACTGTAAGCCTGATAATCGCCGCATTCGCTATATCAATAATCATTTATATTCAAAGCCGGGCCATAACCCGCCCCATTAGGCAAATGAACGAAGCCGCAAAGGTTATTGCCGGTGGGGTATTTGAAAAACGCATCCCGGTAGAGTCTAAAAACGACATAGGCAAGCTTGCCACTCAATTTAATATCATGGCGGAAAGCCTCCATAATCAGGAGCTTATCCGCAGGGCCTTTATATCCAATTTATCCCATGACATCCGCACCCCTCTCACGTCTATGCTGGGCTTTATTAAGGCAATAGAAGACGGCACCGTAAGCCCCGAAGAGCAGCCGTATTACCTGGGCATAGTATTAGATGAAACCCAGCGCTTGATAAAGCTCTCTAACGACTTGTTGGATATCCACCGTATCCAAGACTCAAAGCTGGAGCTTAACAAAACCGCGTTTAATATAACCGAAGTAATACGGGCCACCATTATGGGCTTTGAGCAACGGGCCACCCAAAAGCAGATAACAATTACCAGCCGCTTTGCCCATGCGGCGAATATGGTGTATGCCGACGAGGATAAAATCCAGCGCTGCCTATATAACCTCTTGGATAACGCAATAAAATTTACGCCGGATGCAGGGGAGATAATCGTAGAAACAACGGTTATAGGGAAAAAGATTATGGTATCGGTTAAGGATAACGGCCCGGGTATGACCAAAGAAGAGCAGCAGCACGTCTTTGACCGGTTTTTTAAGGGAGATCAGTCCCGCAACGAGGATAAAATGGGCAGCGGCCTTGGGTTGTCCATTGTAAAGGAATTTGTCCATGCCCACGGGGAAACAGTGACTTTAGAAAGCGCCCCCAAAAAAGGCAGCATCTTTGCTTTTACCCTTGCGAGGGTAAACATGTAATAGCGAGTCCCAGAAAAAGCCTATTGGGGCCTTGGCTTATGAAAGCGAGGGGTAGGCGATTTTTATAAGCCCTTATGCGCTTTTTAATACGAGGTGCTCTCAAGGGCTTATAAAAATCGCCTACCCCTCGCTTTCAATGTGCCGCATAGCGGCACATGCCGCCTACGGCGGCAATAAGCCAAGGCCCCAATAGGCTTTTTCTGGGGCTCGCTATTACCATGCCGGGATAAACATATGTAATGTCTTTGTAAACGGATTTGCCCATATTGTAATTGCTTCGTAACCCACAACATCCGATTTATGTGTAGAATAACCACATGAGTCACCTGCGGGAGACAAGCATAAAAACCGCAAACAAATGAATAGCCGCTCACAAATAGAGAAAAAGCGGAAACAGCATTTGTGGTGAAATTGGGGGCCGTTTTCAACGACATAAATACAATCCCTCGTACCTCGGGAGACGTATTAATATACCCCATGGGGCAGTATCAAAAAACGCTCTTTGCCTTTGGCTTAGAGCGTTTTTTGATATTAGGAATTACGGCTATCATGTTTGTTCATATGATACCAAAAACGAAATGCTTACCTCCCCCATGTCGGCTACAACCACATCCCCCTCCGTGAGGGGGCAAGCAAGCCTCCCTTTGGAGGAAGGTGGCGAGTAGCGCCGGAGGGAGGTTATAAATCTCACATAAGCTGACTATTAAATCCTAGCCTTCCCACTCCAAAATCAACTCAAGCACAGTCTCCAAAGCGTCCATATCGTCAAAGTTGCGCACATGGGGCGCTATTCCATGCTCTTCAAGGGAAACCCCGTTGGCATCGGTCATATAGCCGACATCAATACGGAACAAAAGCCCAGTGTTTGGCAGAATGATATACACATGATGGGAGCCCATTACCCCAGAAGTATTTTCCCCTACAACGGTTGCAAGGCCTGTGTTAATCAAAATCAGCGTAGCATGAGATGAAGCCGACGCGGAACCCCCGTCCACCAACAGCCATACTTTGCCGTTAAAAAAGATACCGTCTTCGTGGGGCATTATCCACTCGGTTACAACCATTACATATTCCAGGCTTGCAAGGTCATCCTGGTTAAAAGATGTCATGCCTTCTTGGGCAATAAAATCCCGGGCAGGCAGCACTTCAACCGTAAACCATTCGTACACATCGTTATCCTCTATGCCGTCGAAGGCATAGGTTAAGGTTTGCACAAGGGCATCCATGGCTGATGTGGCAATATCCCCGCCGGAGAAGAATTGATGCATCGTAATCTCTACAGGTTCATCTATTAGCCGGCTTAAAATATTTGCGGGGAAATACGCCATAAGCCCGCCGCCGTTGCCCCGTAAATCCAAAATCAAATGCTCGAAGTCTTGGATTTCTTCAAAGAAAGGTATAGTTATTTCGTTGTCATACTCCCAATTGGCTGCAAAGGTGCCAATCGAAAGATACGCAACTTCTCCCGGGACAATAATCTCAGTAACGATGTTGCCGGGTACATCCGGCATTGCATCCGTTATATCTCCATCCAAGTCCACTTCCACTTCCCCATAAAACCATACTACATCCGGGTGAGTAAAGATATCTAATCGCATGGCGTTATTGGGGTCTGTTTCCCTTAAAAACGCCCCTTGATGATAAAACATCCTAGTAAGGCTGTATAACATCCGGTAAGTGTCGATATCTCTGGGGCCAAGATGACCAATGCCTTCGAAGGGAAGCATCATCATATAAAACAAGAAATAACTCAGGTAATTTGCAGCAACATAGAGAGGGTCTTCGCTATCCCTTATGGGGAACAGCACTTCGTACAAGGGCGTACCCAAAAAGGCTTCAAATTCCTCCAATGATAATGGAAATACTATAGGGTACATCTCATATATAAGATGCCTAAGAGTGGCAGCGTACAACACAAAATCAAAGCCCAAGCGCCTGTTAAGCACCGTTTCCCACGCAGAGTTTTCTAGAATCGCATCTACAACAAAATCAAAATCGTACAACACAAGATCCCGGGCTTCTTCGGTTAGGTACAAAACAAAAGTTTCCGGCTCGTCTGCTTCTGGCTCGGTATCCTCGGCAGCAGCCTCCGCCTCGCCAACAGCATCCTCATCTACGGCCCCTGTCTCATCAATGACATCTTCTTCGTAAACCGTAAGAATAATAAACGCTTCCATTACATGAAGCAAGTCGTTAAGATAAATATAGGATACCCCGCCGGTTAGGATAACCTCATGCAACATTACAACGGCTAAGCCGTTTATATGGGCTACATTGCTGCCCGGTGTAAAAATAATGATATCGCTATTTATCGCGATATGTATGCTTCTTTCAGCTCTGTTCCAGCTTACGACTATTTCGTCGTCTGAAGCTTCGTTTGCCTCTTCAAATGTGGCCCTGATTGGTACAAAGCCTTGGTCTTCCAGCGTTTCAACCGCTGCCAACGCAACTATCGGCTGCATAAACGGCATTGCAGGCATGGCTGCCATTATAAAGGCAAGTACCAGTGCAACGATTATTTTTTTTGTTTTTTTCATTACCTTATCCTCCGTTTTATTTATTTGGAATTATCTCCTTACGTAGGAATACGCAACTGGCGTAGCCCTTTAAAATAGATGAAATTAGTTGTGTATTCCTACGTAAGGGGATAATTCCAAATTTATTTGAGATAACTATAACATAGCCTGTCTGTTTTGCAATGCATCTTATTCCTCATACAAGTATATAGTTACCTTTCATTATAACCTGCAAAAACCAACGACCTTCGTCACCCCGGGCTTGACCCGGGGTCTCCCCACCTAAGTCGAGAACTCGCAAAATTCGTACATTTTTACGTAGCAGCCAGGGGATTCCGGCTCAAGGCCGGAATGACGGTAGACGAAAATTGATTTCCTAATTCCTCATAAAGCACAACCTCACTGGCTTTGCGGGTTTCGTTCATATCAATAATACGCTGGTTAGATGACCCGCGAAATTTAAGCCCTATGTTCCGTTTTTCGTGAATATACGGGCCGTCGATTAAATAGTCGGTTATCTTTAAAAGGGCCTGAATGCTTTCATCAGGGCTTTGGGCCAACTCTTCATATATATGCCCGGTATAAGTTGTTATATCCAAACCCAGAGGCTTAACCGCCTGGGCTATTTGAACCAGTGCCTCCGCTTGCAAAAAAGGCTCGCCGCCGGAAAATGTCACACCTCTGACCTTTCGACTAAGAGCCTTTTTGGCAAACTGAAGCACATCCCCGTTGGTACGGCCCGAGGATTTTTTTATTTTTTTTACTATGTCCCGGATAGTGTATTCGTCGCCGCCATTTATATCCCAGCTTTCCGGGTTGTGGCAACTTGGGCAGGCATTGTCGCAGCCTTGCACAAAAACCACGACCCGGATGCCCGGGCCGTCTACAAAGCTCTCATTGGAGAAGCCGTAAATTTTAAGCTTATTCGTCATGCTTATGCCTGTTTTTTTCCTCCGCCAGCTTATAATCGTTAAATCTATCCAGCGTAGAAAGATACCCTGTAATCCTCCGCACACGGCTTATGCTGCTGCTGCCGCAATTGGTACAATGCTTTTCGTTTAAAAGGCCGCTGGTGCCGCATTCCCGGCAAATATCCACAGGGAAATTGACCGCGCCATAGCCCATATCCGCTTCCGCCATGGCCCTTATAATCCGTTCGTAGGCTTCGATATTGTTGCCGGGTGCGGATTCCAATTCTATATATGAAATATGGCCTGCGTTACAATATTTGTGATACGGCCCCTCTATTGCGATTTTGTCAAGGGCGGTTATATCAAACTCTACGGGTACATGGAAAGAGTTGGTGTACCACGCTTTATCTGTAACACCGGGCAATACTCCAAAGCGCTCCACGTCAAGCTTGGTAAATTTGCCACTTAGCTGCTCGGCTGGGGTGGCAAGCAGGGAATAGTTTAGGCTGTGCTTCGCGCTTGCCTCGTCGCAGCGGCGGCGCATATGGCTTACTATGGATACCCCCAAAGCCTGACTGGCCTGGCTTTGCCCGTGATGGCTTCCGGTTAGGGCAACCAGGCACTCTGCAAGGCCGATAAACCCTATCGTAAGGGTACCGTGTTTAATGGCTTTCTCGATTTTATCTTTGGGACCAATGTCTTCGCTGTTCATATATAAATGCTGCCCCATTAAGAAGGGGAAATCTTTACCTCGCAGATTCTTTTGTATGTCGTAGCGTGTCAATAGCTGTTTGACGGCAAAGTCCATGGTTTCGTCAAGATATTTCCAAAAAAGGGCCATATCCCGCCCAGCCCGTATACCAAGCCTGGGCAAATTAATTGAAGTAAAGCTTAAATTGCCGCGCCCGTCTGTAACCGCAGGGCCGTTTACATTGGCAATAACCCTGGTGCGGCAGCCCATGTAGCCGACTTCCTCTTCGCCATAGATGCTGTTAAAACTGGAATCCAGAAAAGAAAATGACGGGAACAGACGCTTGCAGGCCACCTCCATTGCCAGGTGGAACAGGTCGTAGTTAGGATCGCCGGGCTCTGTGTTTACGCCGTCTTTAAGCTTAAAGCACAGGTTGGGGAAAATAGGGCTTTCCCCCTTGCCCAGCCCCCGCTCGTAAGCCCGCAAAAATGTTTCCGTTATCATGCGCCCGCCTGGGCTGGTGTCTGTTCCCAAGTTTACGCTGGAAAAAGGCACTTGGGCCCCAGCGCGGGAGCTCATGGTGTTTAGATTATATATGAAGGCTTCCATGGCCTGGAAGGTTTCGTTGTATGTGTGCTTGTCTACAAGGGCGGATATATCTTCCTCGGTTGCGATTAAGCCAAGGGCTTCCAGGTTGCCCCTAAGAATTTTATCCTGCCTGGCCCGCTCCACTTCAACATAAACGGAAAGATCCCGGTCGAAATACGCATAGCTTTGACCGCCATGCATATCATTTTGGTTGCTTTGTAAAATGATTGCCGAAAGAGCCGCCGCCGAACGGATGCTCTTTGGTGTTTTTATTGTCCCATGTCCGCTGTTAAACCCGTTTTTAAGCAGACGAGCTAAAGGAATTTGCAAGCATGTAAGGGTTTTGCCATACCAACCAAGGTCTTGGATATAAATATCCCCATCCAGATGTGCCTGGGCTTCGTCCGGGGGCAGCATACGTTTGAGATAATAATTTTTGGATGCGGCTTCGGAAATTTGCAATACTTTTGCCGAGGGTGAGTTGCCAACATTGGCGTTGTCTTTGTTGGTCTCTTTTACGATATCGGCTACGGCGTCCATCAGTTCGCTCCGAGCTTCCCGTATGTCTGTTCGGCGCTGACGATACAAAATGTACGCCTTTGCCTCTTTCACATAGCCGCCTTCTATAAGTACCGTCTCTACCAAGTCTTGGACATTTTCCACGGTAAACGGGGCGGATTTAAACTCTGCCTCCAACTTTTTTAGCACTTCCAAGGTAAGTGTAATTGGCAGGCTGCGGTTGTCGCTTTCGTCGGACTGAGCCGCCTCAAACGCCTTATCTATGCAGGCTGTAATCTTTCTTTCGTCGAACGGTACTTGCCTTTTATCGCGCTTAATAATGTATTTCATCGCGCATTCTCCCCTTTTGTAAAATTTACGGCATTGTTTTTCGGAATTATCCCCTGACGCACGAATACACAACTGGAATAGTCATCTAAAGCAGAGGATGAGTGGGATAGTTGTGTATTCGTGCGTCAGGGGATAATTCCGTTGTTTTTTTAATCTAAAGCCGAATACCCTGATTGTAATCCGGTGACAAAAAAGGAGCAAGCAAAATCGCGCAATGAAACTATTATTAAAAATATTGCACATGGGGTGTTCTAATGAGAGAGTTACACGGCGGCCTGTTGCATGATGGGAACAAAAATAATACGGAATAATTCCGAAATAATATAAGTCATACAAAAAACCTGACGGTTTTCGGCAATAAGCGGATATTCGTCAGGTTTGATTGGACTTCTTCCGAAATCAGAAATGAAAGGCTTTGCAACAAGCCCTATTGCACAACATGGTGGCCTTTCATTTCTGATTTCAGAAGAAGTCTATTGCATTAAATAAACGGGATTATCCCCTGGCGTAGTTTTACATGAGTTTTACGAGAGCAAGCCCCTACTGTAGCCACCAAGACTCATGTAAAACTATGCCAG
>Ga0123355_10012872_pt1 | contig 12984 bp, 5 predicted proteins | sample TergutEmb28metaG_3_FD_89872 | JGI IMG/M metagenome (GOLD analysis project Ga0123355, IMG submission 89872) | Embiratermes neotenicus P1 segment gut microbial communities from Petit-Saut dam, French Guiana - Emb289 P1 | ecosystem: Host-associated > Arthropoda: Insects > Digestive system > Gut ... | reverse complement strand
TGTCGAAAAACACGATGAGCATGCTCTTGGTCATGCTGCGGCTCTGCCTCGCCTTCTTTGGTCTTGGGGATCCTGGGCTCTTCCATTGCGAAGACTGTTGTTTAGTCTCGGGATCATACCCATAGACCCAACTCTCTTCCCCAGTGATGACCCTCGACTAGAAGGATGGGTCATCCAGGGCACGCTGACGAAGCTCTTGACAAATTGCAACACGGTGCTCTTTTTGTTCGGGGGTCAGAAGCCTGGGCACGAACTTTGTAGCAACGCGGTGCATGTTCAAATCACATGTGAGAACTGTCTGCACTGTTCCGTATGACACATTAATAATTGCAACAATGTCCTTAATGGTTCTCTGACGATCCTCATGCACAAGCCGCCGAATTGTTTCCACATTTTTAGGCGTTGAGCTCGTGGAAGGTCGCCCTGACCTCTCGTCGTCTTCGAGTGATGTTCTGCCTCTCTTGATGCGCGCGTGCCACTCGAAACACCTCGCGCGACTCATGGCCTCATTTCCATATGCACGTCATATCATTTCAAAATTATCCGCTCCAGATTTGCTGAGTTTCACGCTGAATTTGATGTTTGCTCTCTGCTCCAATTGCACGTCCATGCTGAAATTGCAAATGTGAAGGCACACGTGGTGACAAACACTCGTGTTGTGTAACTCCCAATGTTCACACAACGACGCCACACGGCATGCTGAGTGGCGACGTTCCCTGCTCCCAAGCACAGCGCACGCATTCATGTACTGCCATCGGTTGGCGGTCTGTGGAACAAGTCTCGAAACTTTTTGATACACCTATGTATAATGGAGGAAAAAAATATATGAAAATGTTTATTTAAAACTAGATTTAAATGGAAGAATAAAGTTAGAAAGAAATCAGCCTTACTAGTGAGTAATGTGGAAAAGAAATAGGAAAACAGAAAAGTAACTGGGAAGAAGAGTAAGTGTAACAGTGGCAGCAATAATAGTACCGGAAAAGGGGAACAGACCACTGATTAATATCTTTGTTTGTGTGTGTGTGTTTGTCAGGCATCAGTGCTCTGTGTGAACATGGTGTTAGGCAGCCACAGACCTGTGTAATGTAACATCATCAGCAGCAGCATTATCATTATCATCATCATCATTTCATGTAAATAAGAATTGTATTCTATGTGATATGGAATATATATGTATGACTTTGGTTATCGAGGTGGTAAAATAAGAATATAGTTGGTGAAAATAAATTACATGTATTGGGCTTCATGAAATTTTGATTTAACTGTTGTATTAATAAATTACATTGAGGAGCTCTTGATTTATATCAGTATAAAAAAATGTCAGTTGTAATGTTACCTGCCAGTTATATGCTCAATTGCTTACCTTTAAGTGATAATTTCTTGGCCAAGTATTGGGAACTGCATGTTTCTGGAACAGTACAACCCATTTCTTATGGCAAGATTATTATACATTTCAGGTCTTTGTAAGTTCTGCATATAACATTGAAATGTAAAGGGCCCCATAATGTACTTAGTTTTTTACACAGCTCTATCCATACAGTCCATTTCTGGAATGTTCATTTCAGATCTGTGGAGTGAATGACATCTGATTTAGCTGTACATTCTGTTTGAACTAAACATTTAGAACTGTGTCATGTTAGCATATTTCTTACTGCATTAAATGTGGTGTATTATTGCTGTTAGTTTTGCTAATGTACCTTAGTCAATATTTGTTTCTCGCAGTTTTAAAGTGGGGCTAATTGGTCCAAAGAGTTTGTTGGCATTGGAGCTTAGAAGGTGAAAACATAAGACTACAATGATCAAGTCAAACAGGAACAATGATGTGTTGGTCACCAAAGTTGAAACAGTTGATGAATATGACAACCATGACAGCTGTGGGGAAAGAAAGAAAGAAAAACAACTTCAAAATGCTTTTTGCAAAGAAATGAGGAATGTTGTGAATTCAGAATTGTCAGGGTGATGCTCAAATGAGCTGTACGTGCCTAATGTATGGTGTTTTGGTGTTTCTAGCAGACAGGAAATTGTCCAGAAAAAAAGAAATTAAGTGCAGAGCAAGAAAAAATGAGCATAATTGTTAAGATACAACTTATTATTAACAAAATAAATTGGCCAAGTTAAAATGTACAGTTACATATATAAATGTATTCTGTTACAGAACACTCCTTATGTTGATGAAATACTGTAGAAAATCATCTCTTGTCACTTTTGCTTTCTTGGTGCGATTTCAGATGTGTGCTTTGTGAAGGCCAGCTGTACTTCCAGTGTCTGTTCGAAGTCCAAATGTAGTAGCCCCACTTTCTCTCCCAGAAATTATGCCATGCACAGTATACAATCACTATGGCATATGTGCCTTGTGAAACTGTAGATATGGGATTATACACATGCAGCCTGCTCACTGACTCTGTTCTGATTATATAATGTGATGTAGCCCAGTGTAGTAGAATTTTTTTAATCTAAAGAATTAAAATGGTTAATTCTGTTACAAGCTAGAGGGTTTGGGAAGGTTTGCTCTCCCTGTCACAGAGATACCACAACTGTTATATTACTACTGCATTGCATGTGGGAATGGACACTGCATTTGACCCTGTTTTGTGTGGGTGGTAATTGTTACAAAGTTTTCAAAACCATTTATGGATGGTGAATTTGTGAAGAAAAGCCTTGTTTCAAAAGACAGCAACTTTTAAAGCCATCAGTCTGTTTGCAAACACATTGGATGACTGCATCAGTGACATGGCTGGGGATGTACACTGTCAGCATGAAGAACACACAAAAAAGTTGTGGCATATTTTGTTTCAGATTATGAGAGTACAGACATTACAAATATTGTCCAGCTTTGTTTTTATTCGAGGTGTTACCGAAGACTTTCAAATATTACAGGAACTTCATTATCTGGTCCCTATAAAAAAGGGTGGTGATACAATTCTTTCTTGAATTGGTAACTTTTTTTTACAAGCATGAATTGCCTTGGAGAAAAAGTTGTTTGGTATGTAGTGATGGGACTTTCACTATGTGTGGTAAAAAGGATGATGATGCAGCAGAATTAAAAAAAGAAAAAGTTCTTGGGGGTAGTTTGCCATTGCTTTCCCCCGCCTTTAGACATTCCCACTTTTAGCCGCCAGGTGCCTCCGTCCGCAATGACGCAAGAGATCCTAGCAGCGAAAGGTGGAACTGTGGGCGAGAAAGATTTCCAGTTATAATTTTGCCTAAATTCCGACTTCCACGTAAATTTAGGGATCTTTTACCTTACTCATTACAATTATTGTACCTCATCCTCCTCAACCATATTCAAGAATATGTGAAGAGAAAATAGGTTGCTGAACAATTCAAGGACTTTACTAATATAGAACTGGAATTTACATTATTTGCACAGCTTTACCTTTAAAGTAAGTCAAACAGAACTCTTCATTAAATTGTCAACTTAAATGAAATAATCCTACAGTTTATCAATCTAACACAGAGACTTTCTGAAACAGAACTGAAAGAATTTTGTCTTAATGAAAGGTGTTTCATCAAATCTGGTCTCATACAAAGTCAGTAATGAACATGGTTGCAGGTAATTTCTTACCCAGACTAAAATTGTTTAACCAGTCAAAATACTTTCATGTTTTCAGCAATTCTCCATGATAAATAAGGTAAAATATGATCCGTTTGCTATAATATCTATAGTAGGGCATTGCTGATGATGAAATATGAACTTCCTGTTGTGCTCTTAGTTCCTACGGGGATGGTGGTACTGCCATGTAATATAATAAGGTAAAGCAGTCCTGTTACAGGCCTGGAGTGGCCCAGAGGTTTCCAGGAAGTTAAGGTTCCCAGATTTCATGACAATGGCACAGGATGGTGGTAAGGTTGTCAGCCTTATGCACCGGCCGCCTTTACTCCCAGGAAATGCTACTGGTACTCATTTCTTTTAGAGGCTGAGTTGACCCCAGGGCCATAGTATGATCAGAAGGATTTTATGTCAATGAAAAATTACAATGACACCAGCTGGGATCGAACCAGCGACCTTCCAATTTTTAGCACAGCACCTTACCTAGTGTGCCACTGCAGTCCCCACCATGTAATATAATAGCATTATTAATTGAGTACTTGCCAAACATTTCAGTTTCATAATTAAAAGTATGACTATTTTCAATGTTATATTTTATATTACACAAAATATTTGTTTATTGCTTCAAATGACTTTCAGCATGCCTTCAGGTCCAAAATTACCCTGTTTCCCACCATACTGTATGAGCTTGTGAACCCTGCTGTTGATGGATAAATTCTTAGGTGCATTCGAAAAATTGTGAAAAGTGACTATTAGTTTCATCATTTCTGTCCAACTATCTGCGTGGAACAATTTGGCTCCCACTGGATGGACTTTCATGAGATTTAATATATGGCCATTTTTTTAAAATCATTCAAGAAAAATTAAAGTTTTAATAAAATCTGACAAGAACAACAGGTACTTTACATGAAGGCCAATATACATTTTTGATCATATCTCGCTCAGTTCTAAGAAGGAGAAATGTATTAGGCAAAAGATGTAGAGAAAATCAAAACACATATTTTTGTTAAACAACTTTTTTTTCTCTCTCTCTCTCTCTCTCTCTCGAAAATCGTGCCGTTTATGAGATAATGATGAAAAATATTGTTGAGAGGGGCAGGCCACGGATGACAATATGGCGCATACGGGATAACTAAGGCTACAAATACACACTCAGAACATGTAATACTTATTACTTTTCCATGCGTTTATATGTACATTGCCTGCCTTCGTAAAAAATGACATATCTTGATAAAAATTGTCTACAATATTTCTGAGATATGTAACCGATGAAATGTTTTTCATTCATTAACGCCTGTACACCGCATGATTTTAATCTTACATTAATGCATGTGTCTTTTTCGACAAAGATGCCTTATCATGGACGAACAAATGGTAAGTTCATGACACTGGAGGCGTGTTATGTCTGCGGTACTTTTGACGGCTTAGTTTTTTCATGGGAATCTGTTCGTTCAATTAAACCACCGCCGAAAATACGTTTTTTAATTCTCAAACTGATATGTTTGTGATTGGTTGTTAATGATTTCCACCATTGAAGGCGGTGTAAGGCTTTAATGGAATTTTACTAATACGATGGAAAACCGGATGGTGAAAAGCTAGTAACGTGATCCGTCGGCATCTCCGAAGGAGTTCGGAAAAGTACATTTCATTTCAAAATTTGCAACCACTCCTATTTAGAAAACGAAAATTATTATTATTACTTCTCCACTTCATTATAACAGGACTCTTCTTATTGCATTTTAGTGGTGAATGTGAATAAGCACACTAGGTTCTCTTTGATTGAACGTTTTACGTATGCCAGTATTCAGCATATATTTAAAAACTTGTGTACACACGTACTGCTGCAATTTCTGTGTCGCCGCGAAAGGGTAAGCTTTCCATAAAGTGGTACGCTACTACTTTGATATAGTAAGTGCTGGAACTCGGATCCATGGCTGGAACTAAGAGGTTCCATCTACGGCTCTCCGCCATTGATAAAACACGTGCGACTAACCAATAGGATGGAAGCACCTAATCACGTGTTTCATGCCACCATTGGGAACGAATCTATGCTATCTTCACTAGTTCACCCTGGATTTAATCGAACAATTCGAAGGAAGAGACAGAATGGGTCTTGTAACACCACGGGTCGTACACAGAGGACCCTTGCCTTAGATCAAGGTTTATCTGTGAAAATGCGAGATTTTTTTGTGGTAAAGGAAGGGGGGATTACATAATTAGTCATGCTACTGATTGCCATGCTGACAGCGCAATCCTGAGCCATATATCCCCACACAGCCATTCTCAAAGTTAAACCAATGTAGCCCCGCAACGGCGTACGTTCGCAACCATACCAATGTGGTTCACAGGTTAACATCAAAGTGTGTGTGTTTCTCCAGCATCGCTCTTATCCGTGATCGTATGTATGTAGTTCAAGAAAATGGTGGCATGTGTTGTGTGATGAGGTGTGCAGTGTATTTGGTGTAAGTATACTGTTTAAGTGTTACAAGAAGTGTTGCTTGATGCAGCTTACTTGTGAATATTGCTTCCGAATGGCAGGCGGGTGTCCTGTATTAGTTTGATAACGGTGCATGGGGAAGGGTTGAGCGGAATAGAACCATGCCGGTCGGAGACATTTTTAAGGGAAAATTAAAAAAAATGGGACTTTATTAAAGAAAATTGTTTAATATTGTATGCAGTCCAGAATTCTGATAATGTGTTTTTTGGTAACTGGTATCAGATTAATGTACTGTTTTATAACTGGCGAATCGTTTTTCAGGAACACACCTTGGTATGACTTTTTGTTCGTTTGATGGCTATTCGTCTAGCTGGTAAATGTGAACGCAATTGAATTTATGGCATTATTTTAATAACTTCGTAGCAAACGTGCTGGGTTTTGAAAGTCTTGTGCTTCCGGTTATGTTTCCTTCTGTGGGTAGCTGTTGTACCATGTGGGCGCGTGAATATATTTCCGGGTATGTTCTACGCGAACAGTGTAGCCAGTATAGGGAGTAGCCATACGTTTGAGCGAAATATTAGTCTCTCAGATGAGAGATTTGAAGTTTTCAGAACACAGAATGGAAATTCAAGTTTTGGAAAGTTACATAATTTCGACTGGTGCAGTTACCGATATTCCGGAGGAGTGTGGTGCTTTTGTCTTACTGAGCGAAGTGCTGGATTTGGGATTACTACACGTGAAACATTTTTCACTATGTACTATGAAATTACAGAAGACCTGAATCAGTTCTTTAGGTGCAAGAAATAGTTTAACAAGCTCTCTTCCCTGTTTGAGGTATTGGCAATCTTGGAGGTAATATTGGTTTGGCACTAACCGTGCTCACAGGCCCAATTCCTCGTGACCACATACGTTTTTAGGGACTCTCCAAACATAATAAGGTATTGAAAAGCTTCACCTTCCTTCCACACAGTATTATGCACTAAGTGCCAAACCCATACGATGTTGTTTGGTTGAACACTACATTGAGCGGTTGCATTTATGGCCCCCTTCCAGTTTATTGCAACCACATATAGAAAGTTGTCCATGAAGGTGAAACAGCTGTGGTTTTGTGTAGACTAGCTGAGGGGGGAGGAGTGAGTGGTTTGTGGGACCATTTCAGGCTGGCGCAACAGGTGGGCTAGTGTCAGCTATCGTGTACACATCTTATAAGTCCTATTTTGAACCCACCAGAACTCATACCAGGAGTGTGCACTGTAATAGAGAGTGGAAACTCTCACCCGAGTCAGTCATAATCAGCAGGATGACACATGGCAGGGAAAACATATGCATTAACTGTAATAGCGTTGTAGCCAAAACCCTCATCTAAGTCAGTCACAACTGGCAGGATGTGACTGTAGGGGGGATTGCGGACTGAGCAACACCATGACATGGCTATAAGGAGACATGGCCACAACCATCCATGCTCCAAACCACGTGCGTTTCATCATCACTGCATGTTGGATGCATTGTGGTAGTGTTAAACTGGAAGAGACCAGCATTTACTTCGTGTCTGTGGGCCTGTGTAATTTTCTTGTGCTTCCAGTTTAGGGGAGGTGGCAGTGACCGTAAAGTTCTAGGTTCTTGTGCAGAAACATCTGCTGGGGTCAGCTTTGTTATAGGGTTGGGGATATTATGAACCACATGTCTTGTACCAAAGTTTCATATGTCATCAGTTTTGAACTTTCTTGCACAAACTGTCATCTTCTGTATCTGATTGTGGCTGTTACTTGTGGCCATTAGCCATTGCATCCAGGTGACTGTGCAGCATTTTGCTTGTGTGGCAAATGTTGGATTGGGATTCTGAACGTAATTGTTATACAGATCTGTGTACCTCATTTTACACAAGAAAAACAGATTTTCAGCCTTTTTTTAAAGGGCTGTAAGTTCACATCTACCATCTGGATCAAATGTTATGCATATATATGTCATGACTCTGGACTCAGTGCGATCCTTCTTTATAGCTCTTGCTATTCGTAGAGTTATCGATGGCAGGACCAAAAGTCCTGTGGTATAGTTCTCTTATCTCCACTTGCAGCTGAAGTAGCATCATTACCTGGAAGTCTGCTAAGCTCATCAGCATGAGGAATGTCTCCTCTTTTGTATACAGTTATGCACCTACAACCATCAGTGGCAATGACTGAAGTGATATGCTTTGTTTAATGACTAGTTTGCTGAGACATCATTTATGATGGTTGAAGGAACATGGGTATGGAGCACTGGTGGAATGATACTGACTTGGGAAATTGAAGTGTTTTGAGAAAGAAAAATGCACCACAAATCACTCATGGATTGGCCTGATATCAAATGTGAGCTGCCCCAGTGAAAATGGGATGCTACTGTAGATTTCCACCAAAAGTGTCAGTAATTATTTGCTGGATGACATGGTGTCATTTCAGAATATTAGAATCTTCGCCCAGTGTGGAAATTTCAGTGAGGTTGAAGCCCCTTGAATGAATTTTATAGAAGTTTGTGAGGATGACTGAGGTTGAAACCTCCTAAATGAGTTACCCTTTAGGAGTTCTTGACAATCACTAAGGTCAATGGCAGTAGGTTCCTTTACCTTTAAAATATCCAGTAGTATGTTTTCATGTTCGTGTTTAGTGTCCAACCCATGTAACTTAAAGCATACATTTATCGTGGTTCACCTTCCCTGAAAATCTTTGCAGTCTTTATATCAGTCCTTGAGACTATGCCTTTTCTATAATTTCTGTATTTTTAACCACTGCCACCACCACCACCTCTAGTAGTAGTAGTAGTAGTAGTAGTATTAGTACAAGTTATCTTGTCTTTCTTCAGTAGTAGTAGTAGCAGCAGAGGCAGCAGTAGGAGCAATAGAAGATAAGTCCACTTACTAGTTTTCTTTGAATTTCTAGGCCCCTCATCCTTTGCATTCTTTGTCAAGTTTCCAGTATCACAATACTCTACACAACATCTTTTCCTTCACCTAGTCCCTCATGTTAGTGGCTGGTTGATGGCTGTTCTACTCCCTTAGAAGTTTTCTCCCCCCATGGGAAAGTCAGAATATTCATGTACATTTTCACAAGTAATGTATTTTGATGACTTTGGAAAACCTGGGACATATGATGCCCCAAACTGAATTTTGCGGGAAACCAGGACCCATAAAACTGGGACTGTTCTGGGGAAGTCTTGATAAATGGGTTCTTATGTAAGGTGTCATTGGTGTTTTGTTGCTGTGTGACAAGTTTGTACAGTATTTTATTAGTGATTGTAGGAAATTAAGAAGTATTGCTTTGGGATATTCTCAAATAGTAGAGTGTACCAAATTATATTCATGTTGGTGAGCTGGTTTATGCACACACAGCATGATGCTCTTGCAGTGCTATTGTCTTTTTTTCCTTCCCCCCACCCCCACTCTAGGTATTAGTGTAACTCAGGTGTTCATGGATTTTTCCAAAAAATCTAGGTGTCACCCCAAAATTCTAGTTTCTGGAAGTGTGCCGTGAAGCATACCCCATACTGAGGATCGAAACATTCTAGGTGCCACCATATAAAATTTAGTCACTTAGGTGACATCATTCCCAGGATTTTGTTACCCCTGGTATGGAATTAAGCTGTCAGTCATCACATTTTAATATGTAACGCCAAGGTGCAGTTCCTGGTCATTGTAGTGATACAAGTTAAATAGCTTATTGATAAATGTGTCACATTCATGTCACCCTTAGCCACAGCCCATCAGACATAATGGATGTGGATAGAGCATGCATTATGCAGTGATTGTCCATAGTTCAGAAGTGACCAAATCAGTCTTTCAGACTTTAGAGGTTGCCACTTCATAATGCACAAATTTTTTGTAATCTTTAGAATATGTAACTTGAGAATATATTTTTTAATTTGTAAGGGGAGAGTATCTCTTGAGAACAAATATATGAGGGGACAACCAACCATGGCAGTGAATGAGGAAAACACAGCTCATATGGCAGCCATGGTCAAGGAGTGTTCTAACATATAGAAACAGGAATACTCTGCATGTATGACAGAACTTGATCAAGGAGTCTAATAACTAACATGCATGAAGCAAGTTGTTTCAAGCTGTAGTGCTTCTGACTTGTATGTGTGAGGTGTCCAGTTACTATCTCAGCTTGGGTATGAACTGTCCTGACAGGTTGTAGTGATAGTCCTATGTTCATCCAGGCAAATTGTAGGATAATTTCTCAGTTAGGACATTATCTCTTGCTTTTATGTCCTTTCCAATTGTGTATTCACTAATCATCTTTCCATTTGACACAGTATATTGTAAAGGTACTGAGAACATTGTTAAGTAAACCATAAATACACAATAATGTGTATGGAAATAGGAAGATAGTTGATGTGACATTCGTTACTGAAGAGGAGTCATTAGTTGAGAACTTTTGTTTCATGATGATAATTTGTGTTGCATATGTGTGATGATAATGTCCCTGTTCTCCATTCCATCATTTAAATGGAGTGAGACTCAGAAATAGTTTTATTTTTTCATACCAGATGATAATCAAAGCCAGTGATTGTTAACTTTCTGTATAGGCCAGTGGATTAACCATCTGACAGAAAAAGTTGCTCATGTGTCAGAAGTGATCAAGAATTTATGATTTACATGCAGAAGCATTGAGGCAGTATCAGGCCTTAGTCTGCCAAGCATTTCTGGCATCTTACACAACTCTGTCTGATAAGGGTTGGGTCAGTATTATATTCATATTGTCCACTCCCTGAGTTGTATTTCATATGCACATTTTGGGTGTGGTTCTTCTCCTCTCTTCAGTTTGTCATATGAACACCTATTTTCACTTTAAGATTAGTGGCAGCAGTTGGTATCAAACTTGGGACCTTTCCAGAACAAGGATAGTTCATTAACCAATAGATCACTGGGGTGTTCCAGAGTGGTAGGTCCATTATTCCAATATTAAGCCAGCATAATATTATGGTAATTCATTGGCTCTTGTCTCAGACCTGTTCATTCACATTGAAGGATATCTTCCACCTGATTAGAGCCCCAAAACTGGTGGAATTAAATTTATTGTTTTCTGGAATGTGACCCAGTGAACTTGATGGATAGGTACCAGTGTTTTATATATACCCCCTGCCTCCATGTTCAGAAGGTCATACAGACTATGAAGTGTCACAACCATAGACTATAATCTTGAATCTCAAACCTTCTACAAGTGTAATGTTGCCATTGCAGTGCTTGAGCAAGTGGAAAAATTTACCTCATCCAGTATCTTACATTATCATTGGCATACCACTTTTACACTGGAGCAAACATTTATTTCAGATTTTGGTAAGGAGGATGTTACATTGCATACAGTGAGCAGATTGAAGAAACATTACTGTTGAGTAAAGATGATTGGTAAATATCCCATGTTTGAAACTGTCATAGTTTCATAGACATAGATTCCAAAATGAGTAGCCTTTTCAGGGAGCATGAAACAAAATTATGCCAAAAGTAGCTGATTTATTATATACTATGGAATATCACAAAAAGCTGCTAGTGAAGTATGTGAAGTAATTCATACTGTTTACAGAGGTAGTATTGCTGTTGATAGTTTGATACCTCAAGGACAGTCAAAGTAGATAAAGAAGCATTTTTCCAATTTTGTTGTGAGTCCATTGCAATGATACATAATACTAACTGCCATAGAATATGAAAATTAGAAGCCGTGTGTATGTGCTATAACTGGCTGATTGCTTGCTTTGACATGGGGTGTGCCTTGTGACTCAGAAGTTACTATTTTAATTAACCTTTAGGCACCATGCATCCTATATATAGGACAGGCGTACTGCTACTCCCCAGAGTGCGCTTTTTATATATTTATATATTTAGTATATTAGTTATACATTATTTAATTATTTTTTTAGACTTTCACCACCTTCGTTTATCCCTCCACAAAATGTCATGTATTTCCTAATGTTACCCTTCTTGGTTCATAAAATATTCACATTGTACATAAATGGTGTGCTAAACTGTAAATGTCCAGCTCCAGGACTGAAGGGTTAATGGACTCTTGTAGTCAACAGCTACAAACATATTATGCACAAATTTTAATGTATTAACTAATCCGTCTGTGGTTTTCTATAGGCTTTATTGATGTTCAGTAACTCGCTGAGTGTGCTCAAGATAGTTCTGAACATTTCAAAGTTATGACAGATTGTGTGTGAAAAGTATAATTTTAACGTTAACCCTTTAAATGCCAAGTTAAATCCTGTCTTCCATTTGCTGGCATTATTAGGAGTTTACCATATGCTACACATTAGCAGGATAAGGGTTAATGCATTTGTTGATTTTATTGTGTGAAAACTATGTTTTCTTGTGTAAATTACAGGAATATTGATGTAGTGTCAGTAATCAAAATCTGTTCTCTTTGAGTGCGTATACTGTTAAAGTTTATTTTGCAGCACACACACCTTATTCCTGAACAGGAATATTCCAGTTTTCTGGCTTTAATGTTAAAGGTTCAGAATGCAAATTTTGTGTTACTCATGTTTCCATATGAAATGTTTAAATTTATTTTATTACTTTCAACTTGCAGGACTGAATTGATCCAAGCAGTGATAAGAGATTGTTTGAATCCATAGTTGCTTTGACCATTCATAGACATGGGGGTACAGGACTTGCAGAGTTTTCTTGAAGGTCCACAAGTGGCAGGTGGATCAGTACCTGTCGATTTATTGCGTATTGCACGTGGCCTTGCCCAGAGGCAAGCTCGCCAGCATCATAGAGGTGGAAAGAGTGGTGGATCCCAGAATGCGGCAAGCAACAAGCTTAGTCTTGTTGTAGATGGTGAATGTTGTTTGGATAGATTATATGGAGGCTATTTCTCAGGTATGACTTGTTACTTCTGTAACAATTATATGAATTTTTTTTTTTTTTTTTTTTTTTTTTGAATTTTTTTTTTTTTTCTATTTTTCATACATAGTAACTTCACCTTTTATAGCTTTATAAATCTTAGCACCTTTAGATAGTATG
>Ga0123355_10012871_pt1 | contig 12985 bp, 2 predicted proteins | sample TergutEmb28metaG_3_FD_89872 | JGI IMG/M metagenome (GOLD analysis project Ga0123355, IMG submission 89872) | Embiratermes neotenicus P1 segment gut microbial communities from Petit-Saut dam, French Guiana - Emb289 P1 | ecosystem: Host-associated > Arthropoda: Insects > Digestive system > Gut ... | reverse complement strand
AGCCTCCGGTACAAGTAGTATGACCTGTACCGGAGGCTGCGGTTACAGTTTTTAATACTCCTGATGATGGGTGCTGTGACACCCGAAACATGTAGAGTAGTTTTGCAGTGAATAAATATCTGCGTACTGTTGCATCTGTTGGATTTTTGTTCACATTGAATTACGATGCACGGAACCACGAGCTTAAAAAACGTCGTTTAATGTTTACTAGACTACACTTCCTCACATCTCGGAAGAATTTATTCTTTAAAGTGTGTAATTTGTAGCACAGAGTCAGATGTGAGACTATTCCTCTGCTTATACGCAAAAGAGTAAAATCTCCTGACATTTGAGGTAGTTGTGGCAATGAGTTTATTGTCTTGGGGGATTTGACACCCAGTTACGTGGTTGATATAAGACTTCTCAAATTCTGGAGGATTATAGTTTTGATAAAATTGTTTGTCTCCTTATGAAAAGGATAAGTGTATAGCCTTGTTAATTGTAGTAAGCAACATAAATTGTAGGAATTAAAATAGGTGCACTTGCACAGTGGTTTTGTGTGAAATACGTTCAAGTATATACATAATATACATAATACTGCTATATTACTATACTTCTTGCGCCATTTTGAAGTACTTACATTAAAATTTAGTGTCGGATTTCAACATAAACCCCACTTTTTGACTTTTTGAGGTATGCCTTCGCATGGAATTTCAGAGATCGAGCTGGCGTGACTTAACGACAATCTCAGCGTGTTGAACAAAATTTTGTGGATATCTATCGATCAACACACAGAACACTTGATACAGTGGAATAAGAAATTCATTATTTATATTCCAGATATTATTGCTGCTGTTCCACTTCTTATGCTAAAGTTGGGTCTGTGTCATGCAGGTTGCGCGTGTGTGTGTGTGTGTGTGTGTGTGTGTGGCAGATTTCTGGGGCAAATGTTAAAATCTGGTATGAAATATTTTATTTTTAGAATTGAAAACTGTGCAGCAGATATAGCAATACAATATACCATTTAGGACTTAAAACCAGTTAAATTTGCATATGTATTTCACAGTTATTTTCTATTTGTTTATACATAGAGACAGGCTTATCCATTCATTTAAGTTTTAAGACTGACCTTATGGTTACGTCGAAGTTGTAAAATCTTAACGCTTTTTTCTTCTATTTCCTTCTTTTTAAACTTCCTTTTCATGTTTAAGGAAAGAAAGTGGCCCAGACGTATGAGTGAACCTCATTCTTGCGGGTGTTTGTCTGTCTAACCCCCAGTTCACATCTCAATCAAACTGACAGCTTTTCACCTATGTTTGTTTGGCTGTCATACAATTAGAAGCCACAACAACGAGACAACTTTTCATTTTCTCTAAGCATTAATAACGGACAACAGGAAATGTAGCTTTCTAGGATAGTAATTTGCACAGCGCCAGTTAAATCGAGGTCCTGAAATTAACGTATGATTCAATAAAGTGTAGACAGTGTCAAATATTTTGAGCAAATTTATGTTTAGAATGTGAAAAAACCTCAAAGCAAAACCAACACTGTTCTGTGATACGCACTGCTTTGGTGATAGTTAAGGAACAGCTGGAACCGAGCACAAGGAACTTTGGGCGTACAAGAAAATAATAGAAGTACCGACACATTGTAGCCCATGTGAATGAATTTTTGGTTTTTAATTACTAACATGGATACATTGAGAATCATTGATATCTTATTTGAAAAAACGTAAAGCGAAATGATTTTGCACCTGCTCGTAAGTTCTTCAAAATGTAATATAAATTTCCAAAATTACATGAATATTAATCTCCAATTTAGAGGAAGATGTTTTTTGATTTCTGCTCACGATTCCCTTACTCTAAAGTGGGAGAAACAAAAGAAGCAATGATTGCAAAATTTTCTTATTTTCTCCTTATATTACGTTGCAGAACAAGGATTAAATTCCCGCTGTTTGTGCTCGTGACTTAAAGTGCTGTACCTTCCTGTACCTCTTATATACAAAATGTATCCCAGAAGTTATAAAATGTTTTCATTTTCGGATGTAGTGTTCAGTATTACGGTTTATTTTTCATCTTCCCGGGGGCTGAAGGTTCATCTATTTGGCTGTTTTTCTGTGGAAAAAATTAATTACATTTGAAGTTCTATTATTTAACGAAGTTGAAAAGAATAATATTTAAGTAAGATACATAAATAGCAGATGATCGCTTCAGAATAGCAATTTTATATTTTGATGTTCCACATTTCCATTCCTTAATTAGCCGAGAAACGGTGTGCGTGTTACGACAAAACATTCCTGTTTTCATTTGGTACACACTACAAACACCAAATGATATTTCATTCTGATCAGAGATAGAAATGCTGAATTGCTGATCCAGGGACAGCAAATCAATAATTTCTTTTGCGTGTTATCGAAACTAAGAACTGTGAGGCAGATATTTCGTTTGACAACATCTACAAACTTGTGGCTTAATTATTACGTATTATAGGATTTAAGGTCGAATAGTTTTGAAACTGTTGTGCCTATTTACCAAACAATACGTCGTCATATTCCATTTTCTGTACCTTCACTTCCTATGTTTCTGCATTTCCTTTTTAATGAGAGTAATAAAGAATGGTTTCTATTTTGATGCTGTGGAGCGGCACCCATGTTAAAATTTGCGCATTCCATGTATATGCACATTCATGGTAACACTGAACAGACCTTTATTTGCAAAAGGGAAAATATGAAGTTTGACACGAAAACCCAACGCTTCTTCCATGTATTACATATTTATCATATTTACTGGATTCTTCGTTTCTACGGAATGATAGAGGAAGTGAATGATGAATCTGTCTCTTTCGTTCAAATCTAGTGGTCCCACGTGACTCGCATTAGCCATTCCTCTTTTCCGAACAGTCTGTTCCTCTCAAACAGAGACGATACCAGTCTGCAGCATCTGTGCAGTTTTCAACGACATACGCCATTTATCAACATGTCAGTCCTGTTCCCGGACCAATTCTGACCGGCATTACAAACATTCGGTACTCCTGTGAAATGAATTATGTCATCTCTCCTGTTCAGAAGCATAATGCCAACAGAAGGTGCCAGAAACGACGTCATGTCTTGCTTTGACATGATCGTAACAAATGTTTTACAAAAATGTGCTTATTAGCTTCGTCACTTGCGGCTGTGCATCTCTGCATCCTCCCTTGTATTATGGCTTGAGGGCTGCTGAAATTTAGTGTATGTATGAGCAGATTTAATAAATCTGATGAATTATTCTAGCCTTGTTTAAAATGGGATTAAGATTATTATCCAGGGTTAATAGGAAGAATATTCTGTTTACATGTCCTTCTATCTCGCAATGATCCCTAATGATGCAATAAATGATGAAGGAAGCAGGAAGTTCGATTTGTTTATTTATGCCGACTTCCTCTCTCGTGAGTTAGGATCATGATAAATGAGAATCGAGTAATCAATACGTAACACCGACCGGAATAGGAAAGTTCGGAGTTGAGGACTTAGACACGACGACTGAACTTGGTACACAATGTCGCTGTGAGGGTGTCTAAAATAAGTGATGCTTCGAAATTAGTGTGAAGTTGTGTTCAATTACCAAAATGTGAGGCATCAGTTTATATCTTGAAGCGATCAGAAGCTACATTCACGGTGTTATAGTGGATATCCACGAAGTTCTGTAGGAGGAATCTGTTGCCTTCGACTTCGAGGGTCCTGAAGACCTGGAAGAATAAGTGACATCGCATCAAATATGACTATAAGCTTTGTAAAATTTCTGATTATTTGTCATCCTGACAAAGACGTTAAACGAAGAGTATGAATGTTTTGAAAGACCAGATCACATTACAGGATATTTGCCTTCTCTCCAATATAGGTAGTTGTAATCGTAGTTACACGTGCGAATTATTATCGGACTCGACAATGTAAGGGAGGTATATTGAGAGACAGGTAAATGACATCTCTGTTTTGACCATCACGTATTTTACTTGAAAGCCGAGATGTAAAGGACACTTATACACGTGCTTTTCAATCCTAATAACGAAAGTTGTGTTAAGAAAAACACATTTATTGGATTCATTGCTATGTCGATACCGTTCTAGCACAGTTATTGAGGCTGCAAGATACTTAACCTCGCTTCTCAAAAGGTGATGTCAAAATGTCTAATTTTAGCGCAGTGTTTTCAGACTTCATAGAATATAAAATCCAAATATCGTGCGCTTCAAAACGTGCTGACATCTCACATCTAAATAAATAAGTGGAATTTCTATGATTACCTGCGTTAAAATCACGAGATTTTCAAAGCAGTGACGATGCGTGTTCTGTTGGAGCACTGCATAAACTAGTACATGGGAACAAACATTTTTAGTGACATTTCGTCTCCGTCTTTAGGACAGAATCCAGAAGACCACATTCTGAGTAATAAATTGAAATAAGCTCCCTAAAAATAATGCTTTCTCTTAGGTGCATTCACAAAATTACAAAAAGCTAATATCATACCTCCATCATGTCTGTCTGTCCGTACGTATGAAACAATACGGCTCACACTGGATTGATTTTCATGAAAATATGTACGTATCCGTGGTATCCGTGTAGCAGGCTGAAGCCTGCTACACGGATACCACCCCAACCCAGCCACACCGAATCTCCAACACACATCAAAACAAGAACACACGACCAATGTGGTGATACAATAGAAAAGTCGCAGGCTCCTGATGATAGATGTATTAAGGTCCGAAACATGCTGAGCATAGAAGTGAAATAAAACTTAATAACCAGTGACATCAAGTTGGTCTCTTGTTCTTCAACTATCACAATGATGCATGGTCCAATGTACATAAGACACGTTCATAATATTAAAAACTTACTACTTTTCCAACACAAAAATTGTTAGGCCAACGCGCCTCTGTGTTACAGAATACGTACGTTGGCTTTTCTTGTGGTGTGTAAAATCAACCTCTCCGTAGCTGACTTCGTTTCTGTTATCCAAGAAAGAATTTGAAGACACAAACTGCTTTTCTTAACCCCATTAGACTGACCTAATTTGTAAACATTCCTTATCGGTTTAACGCCCTTAATTAACTCAACAGTGTAAGTTTCATGCTTAATCCAACAGTGTAAGTTCCATGTCTATTTTCTCTAATGAAAGGAGAAAACGAGAGGCTGAATAAAAGTCAATACTTATACACGTCAGCTTAATACCTCCTTCGTCAGAAGTCTTTAAGCTCACCTTGTAGCGGTTCTGCTTTCTGCTGCTTACTCTAAACCCAACAGAGAACACCAAAGATGTTATTAAATTTAGTCCATGATCTTACACATATGTATGGTAGCTGTGACAGCTAGAGCGAAATTCAGGTCATAATGTTAGGTTAACAGACAAAAACAACCATACAGTCTACTGCATAGGTCATTTATTCAGAGCTACTACATGTTTAGACTGTCTACATCTGCCATCATCAGGTAGGCATCGGTTAACGAAAACAGTGGAAAGGGAAGAGGCCTCTTCTAACAAACAGTGGTGTAATTATTTACCACTATTTTTATAATAATAAACATTTTACACCGCTTTTGTTAGGAGAGAGGACCGCTGTGGCAGAGTGGTTAAGGTGCTGTGCTACAAATCGGAAAGTCGCTGGTTTGATCCCAGCTTGTGTCATTGGAATTTTCCATTGACATAAAATCCTTCCAATCGCACTATGGACCTAGGGTAGACTCAGTCGCTAACAGAAATGAGTACCAGGAGCATTTCCTGGGGGTAAAGGCGGCCGGTGAGTAGGGTTGACAAACTTACCACCATCCTGTGCCGTTGTCATTAAATCTGGGAACCTCAACTTCCTGAAAGCCTCTGGGCCACTCCAGCCCTGTAACGGGCCTGCTTTACCCTACCGTTTGTTAGGAGAGGCCTCTCCCCTTTTCATTCTTTGTGAACCCATTTCTACTGATGGTGGCTGATTTAGACAGTCGAAACATGTAGTAGCTCTGAATAAAGGACCTGTGTGTTAGATTGTGTGGTGGTGTTTGTCAGTCAATATAGCACTTTACTTATATGAAATACACAACTTGACGATGTCAACGAAGATGTTAGGTCAACTTTCAGCAACACAGTTACTGGATGCACTTGAGTCCCTAGTCTTAAACCTCAACTAAATTACATGTGTGTACTTTTAATTTCGTACGTGGAATACAGTCACCCTGCCGTGTTAACCAAAATGTGATGTGGAGTTGACAAAGAAAGCTGCCATTACCCAGATGAAGAAAGATTTCCTGTTTCAGTTGACTTTGACTTTAGATTTATCGGCTATTCCATTATTTCCTCTCGGTGTAAAGTAGCCTGTAGGTTCTCCCGCTTCATTGTACAGGGCATACTGCTTCCTCATAGGGAGGCGGAGTTTCCTCACAGCGGGGTTGATCTTAGTGGTTTACAAAGTAAAATTAGATCGTGCCAGGATTTGTCGTTTGTCAGTGGGTCGCCGTCGGTAGGACGTTGCATGTTTGTATTGCAAGGAATAAGCAAGCCGAAAGACAAAACCTGAATTCTGCAATTCTGCCATTATTTGGAAAATGAACTTAAGGCTTTAAACCACAGTGGTAATTGCCTGTGATTAACAAATTTTGTTACTCGAAACAAATCGTTTTCTGCTGTTGAATAAGTGGCTACAGTGACACTGTTTGTGTTGTTCAAAAAGGTATCAATTTAACTGCTCAAACAGGGCTATTTACCTAACTTTTTTGCTCACACAGGGCCATTTACCTGACTTCATGGAGCATATTCCTGTTTATCTATTTGATAGTTGCTTAGCTAGCCGAATTTTATAAAAACCACACAATTCAGTAGAGTACTCACACGATCACGACACTATTCTGTACTAGGCTATCTGAAACCAAAACAAAAATTACATTTTGACTTTCAGGTGACCGTGCATTTTGATATATTATTATAATAAAACCAACGAGTTGCATTAATTTCTCAAATTTATTTTGGAATAAAACTCTACATGTTTCAGACAGTTCCTCTGTCTATCATCAGGAGTTTTACACTGTACACACAGCAATGGTATATGTCATACAGGTTTTCTGACAGCTTGTGAGCAGGATCAGGACGGAACTCCATCCTGATTCTAAAATCAGTTCGAGAAATTAGAGTATGTAGTTGGTTTTATTATAAGAAAAATTACATTATTTTAACATCACTTCAATATAATCCTTACACATTCACCCAGATATATTGCAGCTATTTACAAGTTGACTTCAAAGCCGGTATTAGGACTGTAGTAACTGGTACATAAAGATAACTTACTTCAAGTCGTTCACTAATAAAACTGGCTTTACTTGAGTTCTAAGAGCTGAAAGGGTACTTAGAAAGGCGCTAAAATTATGCTGTGACTCCGAAGGTGTGTAGAAGCTTTCCGAAGGAGTAATTTAAGTGACGCCATTGTCTTAATTGACATAAAACTGGCTTCGTATGAGAAGTCATAAAATGAAACACAAACACAGAAATCGAATGATGATGATGATGATAATGATGATGATGATGAATATGATAAAATTTGTTTAAAGAACAGTATTGCAAATTTTATAGCTATTTATTACAATTTAAGTCATGGTCCTGAATAACAATTGGACCATAAAATTACATTCCGACGTGAAGTGGGTAACTTGAGCACCAGTCGTGAGAAGCATCAACGAATGAATAATAGCAGGACGGAAGTTAATGTGAAATAAACTTAAACTTCTAGGCGCTTCTGAGTCGTATGACAAGGGCTTACATCTTAACAAATACTCTAATGGATGCCAGGCCTGCAGTGGACTGAAGTACTGTGAATTTAGCCATAAAAATGACGTATAATCAGCACGAGGCTCTCCACTTTCACATTCCATTCGACATCTCTGACATCTGTTTACGACACCGACAATAATTCTTCTTGTATCAACAAACGTCCTCGAGTTTCAATTTACATAACGTTATGTTACGATAAGTAATTTGAAGATGAGAGAAGTGGCAGGATCCTCCGAAACGTCAGTGCATTTATATCAGGCTACACGACGTCACGTCCCAACATCTGGTCTATCCGTAATTGTAATCGTACTGCGATGTGATTTAAGCATCACAAGGGACGAAAAGAACTATTATTTTGTCTGGGGTGTGAAAAGGGGTGCTTTTTTATGTACTTGTGGTATATTTGTAGACGCAATTAATAGCTCACTGTGTACAACGTCAAACAGAAGAATGGCAGCTGATTAATGACTGAAACTGATGTAGAATGAAGGGATCGTGGACTAAGATAATATCCTGACGCCTGACTGGAAGGACTATAGAATACCCCAAAAAATATGTTGGGATAACCAGAGTTCATGCCAAGACTTGAAGCCTGGACTTCCTGAATACGAAGTAGTAGTTGCACACATTCCAAGGGACAGTGACTGCGGTATGTTATAAATGACACCTAATGTAATACTATTTGAAGAACCTTCAAAATAAGACAATAACATTAGTAAATATTCAAACTATTTGTTATACTTGGCGAGATTTCAATTTCTCGCTACTGTGTTAGTGAAAGTTAAAAACTTGTGACGCCGTATCTATTGTTCAATAGTTACTGAAATTTCGGATGAGCTTGCTGCCTTTAAGGGCTCAAGAAGAGAATTAAAATCGTCGTGTTACAGCTGTTTTTGTGTTCGGATAACATGCAGAGGCATCATTCCCGAAGGCCAGGTGTGTAAGTGAATACGGAGCAAACGATCTTGTTTTCACGCAACACGGTGTCCAGTGACATTCCTGGAGGGGATGTGGTGGTCACTGGAGATTGTAATTGGGTTTGGAATTCTGTTCATGCAACCCCCACGTTACGGTGCGACTGGACTTGACTGCCTGGTAGGCCTACGAATACCGCCGTCAGCATAAGTATGTTGCATAAACTTTAATACGATTATTCTACATTATTTCCATAGATATGGTTGCAAGTTCAATATGATCTTGACAGAAGGTATATCAGACACAGTACTACTACTACTACTACTACTACTACTAATACTACGACTACTACTACTACTACTACTACTACTACTACTACTACTACGATTACTACTACTACTATTACTACTACTACTAATACTACTATTACTACTACTACTATTACTACTACTACTACTACTACTACGACTACTACTACTACTACTACTACTACTACTACTATTACTACTACTACTACGACTACTACTACTACTACTATTACTACTACTAATACTACGACTACTACTACTACTACTACTATTACTATTACTACTACTAATACTACGACTACTACTACTACTACGACTACTACTACTACTACTATTACTACTACTAATACTACGACTACTACTACTACTACTACTAATACTACGACTACTACTACTACTATTAATAATAATAATAATAATTTAGTGTATTAATTTTGTTCTAAATAATTACACAAGGTCATCACTGTATATTACTTGGCAATAATTTGACTCTGTGTTTGTTTCTGCACTACTAGATATCTCTTATTCCGACATTTTACGAAGGCTTAAGACTATGTCGTCGTCCTTGTCGTCGTCATCATCGTCAACATCTTTATTGTAACCATCATGACACTTCAACTGGAAACTGTCCATTGTAATGATGAACACACAACCGTTCTAAGAAATCCGTACGTTACATGCAGTATAACTGAACTTTGGATATATCTGGAGTTGACTTTAAGATGTCTTCAGCCACAACATGTAATCATATTTCATAACTGTTAATGAAGGTAAATCGTCATTTTATTTAATAATGTAGTAATTTTCGGTCCCAGTGGCCGCGCGGTCTAAGGCGTAGGTCTGCGGCCGCTCGCTTACCGAGATTGTGGGTTCGAATCCCACCGGAGCATGGATGTTTGTCTGTTGCGAGTGTTGTATATTGTCAGGTAGAGGTCTCTGCGACGTGCTGATCACTCGTCCAGAGGAGTCCTATCGACTACGGTGCGTCGTTGTGTGTGATCTAGAAACCTCGCGAATGAGGAGGCCATGGCCCACTGGGGGCTGTCGGGCCAAGATATGTAGTAATTAGGGAAATTGCATTTAAGATTAATTCAATAATACCAAACAAACAGAGCGGAGCGCACGAAGCACATGCTGAGATTAAGATATTATTTCTGTCAATTTGTACATTTCTCTCTTCTAACATTGTTTATTTTTAATCAAAAATTTCTTTGCCATCTTTTCTCATTGACATACTCAACGCGAGGTACGGATATAAATATGTTGCTTATTTTCACCCTGTTTCTACTGTTGAGTCAAATTTTCACACGAATTTTGAAACTTTTTACACAAAAATTTACTTTGTCCACTTCCAAAACATCCTTAAACAAGGTAGGCAATGTACGGGTAACGTAATATTCTGGCACATTCGCTTATCATGTACGTACCTCTTCGCCTACACTCAACAGCCTGTCAATCGAATAGAGCGCTCTTATGGCGATTTAATGTCGCCGGCAACAATAAAATGGATTTACGTAGTCGTTAAAAAGACGCAGGACAGACGGACAGTCGGATGGAAGGACTAACAGCCTCGTAGCATTTCAGTCGAAGAGGGGGCTTTTATGGCGACTGTCACCGGAAATAATAGAACGTACTGAGGCGTTCATTCAAAGTGTCCGATCTTTTTGTCCGATTTTAACCAAATTTCGAATTTCTTGACAGAGTTTCATAAACGTCCCAATGTCAAATTTCAAAGAAATCCTTCAATTGGTAGAAGCGAATATATACGTGGCCAGATGGACAGATGGGTCGGCGGACGGACGGACCGATATCACTAAGGTAACAAGCATTGATGGCAACTATGTGAGAGCACCTAAGGATTAAATTGCTATAGGCTTATACATATATCGTTCGTTCCGTGCATTATGATAAATTAAAACTTTGGTAACACCAGCAAATGCACATTTCCACACTTTGTGTATCTTTATAGTACTTAGCTGCAATATGTTATGGCATGTCGCCATTTTTAGGGGGCTGATTCCAGTTTCTTTAAAATGTACAACAATAAATAGTTTAAATAAATATACATTTGTTGTGATGTCAGTAGTGCAAAGTGTGGTAAAACTGCTATTTATATGTATATATATAAAATAAAATGTTTTTAATACGGTGTTATTATAACTGCTGTTTGCTATGATTAAGAGTTGTATGCACTTGTGCAAATTTTAATTATAGTATCAAAAACAATATTACAACTTTTAACAATAATATTTTATATTTCATGTATATATATAATATTAACCATAATCTGCATTACTGACATCACAAAAAAATGTATATTTATTGTAAACTACTTGTTGGTTTACGTTTTAAGGAAATTTTTGTTTAAGCACCTTGAAGATGACGATAATGCCAAAACCTGCAGAAGTAATAGAAAAATGCATAGATTTTGCAATTGTGCATTTGTTTGTGTTACTAAAGATTTAACATATAGGCTTATGTTTATGCAGACTACGTTGGGCTTATCGTCAGCGCTTAACAGGTCGTACAGGTATTTAAACAAATTAATATTAGGCGCAAATTTAAGTTTTTAATTTCGTATGTAATGGAGGTAAATGGGCATATCTGAAATTAAGCTGTACATAAGGAGTAATCTTCACACCTCGGTCGCTCTACCCTTGGGGCATAAGTAACTTCTGTCACTGACGATGGGTCGGCCTCATAGCCAGTTTGGATGCCAGATCACTTTTACACTTGCTGGGAAGCGAACTTTGATTTTCACTATACGTTGTTTGGCGATTCCGATTTTCAGCCTTATTAACCCATAATAAAGCCTGGTCGATATAACATTTCTTTTGAAATTCGCATGCATGTCCTAATATTTTACACAAAATTTATTGAATTTTAGTTTGTAAGACTTTGATCAGAATTTTTAGGAAAATTCTCTTTTAAACCGCATTTATAAATCGTAACGTTCATTTTGCATCAGGCCGTCAAGTAAATTTATCATATAGGCTAATCAATCAGCTGTTTCGGGGGTTTTGTGGAATTTTGACACCGAAAACGTCCGCTTTGGGCAAATAACATTCTAAATCACATTTATATATAAAATCGCTAATGTGTTTCAGTGAATATTTTTACAATGATGGATCATAAACGTACCCGCACGTAATTAGGGAAATTTTGCTTTTTTGTCGACAATTCACAGACATTGCTAAGATAGGAAAAATCAATATTACACCTATCAAATTTAAGTTAAGACTACATAAATTTTGTGTTTGTGTAATCCTTTCTTCAAAAGTAAAATAAATTAATGATAATAAAAGAGAATTAGACGAAATATGCGCAAAGAAAAGAATGGGCTTGATGGGTTCTGTTCGGAATTGGCATTTAGAAAATTGTGATTGCTATAACTGGGATTATTTTCATCAAATATTTACTAAAACATAAAAAAAAGTAAATTTATTGCTCATATACAAAAAAACTGCAGCTATTTAAACACTTCAATCCGAAAAAGTGGGCTATAAATATTGTTGGTGGTTTGCCCCTGCTACACTTCAGAAGAAACTCAAGTTCTAAGAGGTTGAGTTTCTTGAATAATTTAAGAGTGCGGGGAACGAATGTTGTATCAGTTACAGTGTCGTGAGGGGAGAATATATAGGGAAGAACAGTTACTTGGATCGTTCGTTACACTGATAGATAGGCTCAATAAAACTCAACTGTTCTTTCAGGTCTATTCTTTCACGTTACGAAATTACATACAATTCTATAAATTGGCCTTGAATATAAAAGTGCTCTGTGAACGGAACGAGACACTTGTTAAATTAAAATGGGAATTATAAGAAAATTTTCCCTTTGCGAAGCTTATTTGAGCTAAGAAATAAAGTTTTTTTATAATAAAATCAACTAGAAGCATTAATTTCTCAAGTTTATTTTTGGAATAAAATTCTACATGTTTCTGACAGTTCCTCTGTCCATCATCAGGAGTTTTTCACTGTACACACAGCAATGGTATATGTTATGCAGGTT
>Ga0123355_10012869_pt1 | contig 12986 bp, 9 predicted proteins | sample TergutEmb28metaG_3_FD_89872 | JGI IMG/M metagenome (GOLD analysis project Ga0123355, IMG submission 89872) | Embiratermes neotenicus P1 segment gut microbial communities from Petit-Saut dam, French Guiana - Emb289 P1 | ecosystem: Host-associated > Arthropoda: Insects > Digestive system > Gut ... | reverse complement strand
TTTATCTCAGTAATTAACCAACTTGATGCACAAAATGTTTGTTTTACAATAAGTTTATTTCATGCCTCTACGTGTTTCGAGCACATGTGCTCATCATCAGGAGTTCAAAATTGCATTACACAGCCTCTGGTATCATCACACCTATAGGTGGCGTCTCGTGCACAGGTTGAGAGAGGACTGCAGAGCAGTCCTCTCTCAACCTGTGCACCAGAGGCTGTGTAATGCAATTTTGACCTCCTGATGATGAGCACATGTGCTCGAAACATGTTGAGGCATGAAATAAACTTATCGTAAAACAAAATTTGTGCATCAAGTTGGTTAATTACTGAGATAAATATATGAAGAAGTGTACAATTTAATATGATTTTTATCATATTTAAATTTATTTCAAATTTTATTATACATTCTTTCTTTCTGTATGTTTACACTATAATTTCATACTGAATTTTAAAGCGTGTACAACAGTACAATATTTTATAATATTACGTAACTTCTTCATTTCAATAATCGACTTATTAATACTAATTGATACTGACCCGGAGTGGCCGAAGTATATGAACGGTATACAAATAATTAGGAGTTGTTCCTCCTAATAAATTGTATTTGTTGGTTAATTATTATTGATTACATTACAAGTACCTTACACAGACCCTTCTTATAAACGTTTGGTAGTTCTGCAGTGTATATGTCGGAATGACGTATTCGGTAACACGTTACAGTAATTCATTAATTAAATCTCCGGGGCAAAGATCTTCACGGTAATCCATAATTCGGTCAGTTGGTCAAGAAATTCCTCGTTTTTATGGATCCAGACTTCATTACCGTGTTCATATTCCCATGACTTGTACTAATTCTATGCTCATTACGTCCAGTCGTACGCCCTCATATTCGTTACCTTTATGATCAATTTCAATATTATCACCGTGTCCAATCGTATTTCTCCCAAGCTGTACCTCCCCTTGAAAACCCACAAATAAAATGCTTTATAAATGCATTACCTTCCATAAATTTGTTACGTCTCCTCTGCCCAGACCTCATTTGTTCGATCGCCTTGGCTAACAATACAGACCGTAGACGTTTTACAGTAATAGGAGTAAAACACTTTTGTTTAATTTGCGCAGTTACGTAGCAGATTACCAAAGGGCTTTATAATATTTTTTTGAACTTACTGAGTCACTTGATTTATCCACTAGCGTAATTCACACACTTTATACCGGTAAGCCTTGTACAATTGTAACCGTACTCTCCGTACATCGCACTTCATTCCAACATACATACGTTGATTGATACTGTATTGAGTTGGGCAAAGTGACGCTGGGACAGCTGTTTCTCCTAATATTTCCGTTTTCCTTTGTCAGCGTAATTCCACCAATGTTCCATAATCACTCATCTATCCCCGACGATATACAAACTTGGCAATTAAGAGCGTCTTTCAATAGTACACTTATTTCTGTACTAAGCCATGCAATATGCTTTGCATTACTTCCTAGTACAAATAAATACATTATAAAGTACCCCTAGCAAGGCGCAGCTTAAGTTACGCCTCTATTCTATTGAGTCGACCCATGAATATACATGACGTCACTCCAACGACAGGGTCACAACCGGCTGTCGCAGAACGCAACTCCGCATATAAATGTGAGTTGCAGCGGGTTCGACGTTGTAAGAGTTGCACACCATCCCGGCCATCCTGGCTCCTGACACACAGCGAATTCACAAAAACACTTACGTCACTTAACATTTTCTTAAAATATTCCTAAAAAGAACACCATTTACTGAATTTGTCACATTAACCAAATTCTAAATTACATTTAAACGCTTTAAGGTTCCAGCATTCTGCGATATAGTGCCGTGTAGATTGTTAAACAGGCACCAACGTTTCGGGGATCTTTCTGCCTCCGTCTTCAGGGTATTTAAAGAAGAGTAATCGTCAGAAAATATGGGCTGTGTACGCCAAACTACACCGTATCACATCGCAGAAGACTAATCTCAACAGCACCACTGTGAGAACCTTAAACTTCCAACCGAAAAGGTACTTCACTCCTTTAGCTGAAGTTACAGACAAAACAGCCTCGAGCTACGATCATTCAAACTGCACGCTGTTTAAGCTACATGAATCTTGATACCGTCCGTGTGATTTAGGGCGTTTTCCGCTGCACTCTTCTTATGATTCACTGATAGCTAACAAGCAGAACGTCAGTACACGGAGTTCTGCAACAATGAAATTTTATGGATAGACATTTTCAGAACAGGCAGTGTGACTGAACAGGAATAGTTCACTTAGCTACTTTGCAAAAGGTAAATGTACTATCTAAAAAGTATCTACTGACATTAGACTGTCAGACGTGTTTGACATTTTATATACATGGGACCGTGCATCGTGAATCGAATTTAACAATTTTCCAACTAGATGCGACTTATTCAGTTTATTACATTTCTAGAGGCAGCTCTAAATGATTCGGGTGTTGACACCCATCATCATGAGGTCGTACAACTGTAAATACAGCTTCTGGTATTGATTAACTGCAATGCGTAAAACACGCTGCTATTAATACTAATGTATAATTTAAAATTCTAGATTGGTCATATTGAATGTTACTAGCCTTGACGAATGTGTATATAAATATTGGTGGATGGTTAAAAGCAGTATTTTTAAAGTCGCGTCTAGTTGGAAAATTGTTAATACGTGTTTGACAATTAAATAACAGAGAGAAGTAATCCTAAGCCAAATAGAAATCGCACTCATACGCTTAATGCAAAAATTAGATAAGTTTCAACAAATTTGACCTTAAATATTAGTGTTTTTAATAAAATATAATACGGTCAATACAACTAAGATGTCTGTAGTATTTGTTATATTAAATAATAGACATAAATAATGCAGACATTGTAGTTGTGTTGACAGGATTTTAGTATTCTGTTTTTTAATTGACACAACGGGGTGAAACTTAAATATTACTACGCTGGCCAAGCTACGAACATCTGTAAGTATTAAAAAACAAAAAGGAAACTACTTAATTGCAACACTAACATCTTTTTTAACCAACAAAAACAACAACTACAAATAAAGCAGACATCTTGATCTTGATGTTTTGCTGACCGTGCATCTCAGTATAATCTTAGCAACTGACCAACTTAATGCACAAAATCTTGTTTTATGATAAGTTTATTATATTCCTCTACACGTTTCGAGCACTGTTGTGCTCATCATCAGGAGGTCAAATTGTATTGTACACCATCTGGTGTCGTCGAAATATGAAGAAGAATATAATAAACTTATTACAAAACAAGAATTTGTACATTAAGTTGGTCAATTGCTAAGATCAGATATTTGAGTTGTTTTTAGGAGGAATATAATATTCTTTAAACCTTTTAAAGACGAAGCGTAATCTGCTTTTATGAGGGATCAGTCCGTACCGCGCTGTAGACACTTCCCACCACGGTTCTAAAAACCAATCAGTTAATGCCGTATACAGCAAAGGTCGCTGTCTGTTCTGAGATCCGTACAAAGCACTCAACGCAAAGCGAGCACCACATAGAATTTTTTAATATTGAACGTGGCGGTACGTAAATAAACCGCTAGGCTTTAATAGGTTACCTTACAATTAACACACGGAATTACTAACTTAAAAATAAAATTGCGTGTTTCATTGACAGTAGGGTATTATGGCCATAACTAACACCGGAACGGCTGAGCCTTTGACCGAATGTTTCCTGCCGGTCCTTAAGTTCATTTTCGCTCGGCATCCCCAAATGCTGCAGCTCGTCATTAACTCCGAACTCTCTGTGAGTAAGACCCGCCTTGCACCACGTCGACTGTCGCACATTCACCCGTCTGTTAGTCAGGTCTGGCTGTCCACACAACAACAGACTGTGGTCGACACCACGCAGACAACGGGCGACCAAAGTGACAGGTTTTGAATAACAGATTACATTCCAGCTACTTCGCTATTTAAGGCATTCGCTTTAGATGACTCGGAGTTTTACACATCAAAACCGGAGATTTTCTTTCATTTAACCTAAACTTCGCATACAAAAACGACGTTTATTTACTACTTTCAAATTTCTTCTTTTTCACACATTGTGCTGTGCACAGCCGAAACACGACAGTCATTCTAATTCCTTTCCCTCTACCGGTTTTGAACACCTTAAAACCGACTTCACAACGATGATCAACAAGATTACGAATGTCTGGGGTGTGAAACCGTGTAGTTTGGTAGATAAATTCCAATAATTCGCGGAAACCTAAATCCACCCTTATCACTGAGGATAGAGACAAAAGTTTCCTTCCAAACCTTCACACATATCCCCCAAACTACACGGCTGTACATCCCAGAAGTTTGCCATACTTTTCGTGTTTTTACAGTACTTTTGCCCTCCATCTACACGATATACACTATTTTGCTCGACCTACGATGAGGTAGCAAGTTAATCGATTCTGCATAGATTTAATCCCTTCAACCATCCGCACGCTCCAAGGTTTTTTGTTTATTTCTACTGAATTACACGTTATTATGTCATTACATTCCTCTCTTTCTTGTTTCTTAGACTGACCTATTTGTACTTATTCATTGTAGGTGTAGAGCGTTATTTTTGCACCTGATCACACTCAGTGACACACGGTAGGACTCCTCTGAACGAGGGATCGGCCCGTTGCAAAGACCTCTACTTAACAACATACAAAATTCACAACAGAGAGTCATTCACGTCCGCGGCGGGATTCGAAACCGCAATCCCAGCAAGCGAGACGTCGCAGACCTACACATTAGGCCGCGCGGCCACTGGGACCGGTCATTATGGTCCTCTGCTCCCATAAATGAGGCAAGACAGCTAATTTCGTAATCTGTGACTATGCTACGGGATGGAGGATCGAGATAACACAGTTCCATTACCTTTCCCGCAAAAAGCAGGAAAGTTTCTCTTCGCCAATGCGAGCACACTGGACCTGAGGCCCACCCAGCCTCCAATTCAATGGATATAGGGCACCGGGTCCTCAAGCTTACCACTCGCCTCAATTTAGCGCCGAAGTTAAGAATGAGTGAAGCCATACCGCCGTGTACATAATTTCATATCATACTAAACGAGAAAAACAAGTTACAATTGCCCTACTATTTGAGCACTGCAGCGCTTATATTTTCGGGCCCAGAGCCGGGGTCCCAATAATTTACGCCAATACCAATGGAGTGGGGGAAAAAATGAAGTAGGTTAATAAGAAAGGGAAATACAGCACGCGTGAGGTAGATAAGAAATAAATATAAACTTACAGTCGAAAAGTCTGAAAGGAAGAAACCATTTGGTATACATAGTCGTAGATGGGGGAATAAAACTAAAGTGGACATGATACGTGTATGACCAGAATGTGAGTTTGCATACTACATCCAGCTGTCTCAAAATGTACTCTACTGGCGTATCTTGCAGGTGTGTTGTACAAATATAAGTGATTAATACTTATGCAAAACTTTCCGAAACGAAAGAACTAATGTACTTTTGCGACACATAAATTTAAAAAAAAAATCTCTTTTACCCGATAAAATTTGTATTCAGCAGCCACGACGCTAAAATTAAGGACGTAATTATTTAAAATTCTTCAGTGGTTTTCACTTTGGTCCTGTTAAATTCCCACGTCACGCACATCACATTAAAATGACAAAGAGTAATTCCGATTAATATCGTTTTAACCACAGAAACGCGCTCCGAACTCTGCGAATTGTTACGTAAATACGACAACTGTTAAGATTAAGGACACGGATTTTAAACAATCTACCTTGGAAGAGCACTATATTTCGTTGGACACAAATACTAATATGAAACATATTAATTCAGATGTATGAACGTCTAGCGGATACTAACTTCGTAAGGATAGTGTGCCATTCGCTGTAACATTAAGAAATGTCATTTTGTCCACACAGTATTTATGAGTTTAGTTTAATTTTTACAGTAAACAGCGACAGGTATCTCTCACGGCTACAACTTGTGTTCTCCGAGAGGTACGACCTGAATAATTTACACAAAAGTCAATGTTCAAATGGTTTCATCGGTTACTTAGCGAATACGCTAAAAATGACTACACACAGGACAATACGTACTGACGTTTATTGTATTTGTGCCAACTCCGAAGAGCAAGCTCTTTTTTGAGAACCTGGTAATCTATCGCCCGGTCAGTAAATTCTCCAAATTTGCGGTACACAAAGTGTTTTTTAACTATGCATTCACGATGCTTATACACCGTTAATTTAAGATTGATTCTAACATTACTTCCCAAGCAGTCTCTCATATGTAAGTTGTTCTACGTAAACTCTACACGAATTTCAAAGAACACCCGTTAGTTTCAGCGACGACACACTCATCTAATCCCTTACATTTGCTGTCCCTAATAATATTTAGTTCGGGCCGGGATAGCGCAGTCGGTACAGCGACTCGCTACTGGCTGGACGGTCCGGGGATCGAATCCCAGTGGGGGCGAGATTTTCCGCAACTGTCCAGACCGACCCTGGGGCCCACAATGGGCACCGTGTCTTTCCCGAGGGTAAAACGTCCGGGGCGTGGCCTTGACCACCCACCCCCATCTAGCGCCGAGGTTAAAGAAAGAGTAGAACTATACATCTACTCTCCCTCTGAGCCTTCGTGGCCTGTTCTAGGGTGAACTTTACCTTTAAAAATATTTTGCTCAGAGGACAAATTGTGCAATTTTCACCATCTTTCTACATCGTCTCCTCTTTTCGATCCAAATATTCCCCTTGGCCTTGGCACGTTGCTCGAATATATACTCCATCTGCATTATTGCCTTAGGGCAAGTGATACTGAAGTTGCATCAGCGTGAAGGAGAGAAATTAAATACCTTTTTACGCTTCAGCCTTTAAGTTTCTATGGAGGTACGGCAACACAGAATATTCTATTCTCAAAGCAAGGGAATTTCTCGAAATGTAATGTGCTCTTAATTTCGGACCTATTACGACACCGTGGTCAAATTAACATGTTCGCACATCGACCATGCTTTTCCCCCATGTGTCTGTGTTGTCTGATACGGTTTCCTACACACCCAGCAAGGGTCGTCAATAATCACTACAGTGGACAGAGGTGTTGACACATGATAGAGCCACAATGTAGTCCTGCACAGTCAGTATCAAAAGGATTCGTGCCCATGAACTTGACGTTCCCTTGGTCGGAAACCTTAGCTCGAATCGCTCTGCCACCAGTAAAGCTGACGTCTTGAAGAGAGATCTGAATGTCATAATAAAGTTCTCCACTTCTGAACTGCCAAAAACAGCCGGTCTTTCCAGTAACAATTCTCATACTTGGGTTTTGTGTTGTTCATTTTTCAGGCAGTCTGAACAGAGGCGTTTGCGCGAGACACTTCCCGTCATTTCCGCTCAAGCAACAAATATCAACATTCACACGCCCCATGCATTTGGCGAAATCATTAATTATCAACATCTGTAATTAATTTTAAATACCCTCCCCATCACATTCGTTCCACTCAAACCCGTGCGTCATTTTACAATAATGTCACAGATGCCTACCGCATGAGAAGATTCACGCTGTTCTTTCTTCAAATGGAAATCAATCATGGAAATTTGGCATTGTCGACAACAGGGAATTAAATCTTCAGATTTGTAATATCCGCTGACGACAGAGATTACCGTTAAAATTTCGTGACAACCAGTTAAGCAATTCCAAAATATGAGACGACAAATTAGACGTGGTTTCACTCTGACAGAAGAGAGAGTATCTGAGAAAACAGAGCTGAGAAAAATGTCTGGATTTCAGCGGTAGGAGGTAGCAGTATAATTCAGACAATTACAGGAAAGAGTTTCACTCCACATAAGATATTATTCGCAAAGTCAAGTCAAGAATGGTGAACGAGGGAGCGAAGTGTAGCATGCATGACCTTATCAAAAATGAATTAAAAATTTTACAGCGATACGCTGAAGGGACAATACTTAGAGATATGTGTCAAGTTGGCAGGTTAATATTATGACGTACTTTAAAGTACCTTGGGCCGGGTAATTCAGTCGGTATAGCAACTGACTACGAGCTGGACGGTCCGGGATCAAATCCCGGTGGAGACGAGATTTTCCGCCTGTACAGACCGGCCCTTGGGCCCACCCAGCCCTCTGTAAAGTGGGTACCGGGTCTTCCCCGGGGGGTAAAGTGCGGTCGGGGCGTGCTGCTAACCACTCACCCCCTTCTAGTGCCGCGGTCATGGAAGAGTAGAGCTATACCTCTACCCACCCTCTGGACCACACCGGGCCTGTAACGGGATCACTTTACCTTTTTACATTTTATTTTAAATTACCAACAGTGTGAAGACGTGGACTAGATTGAGCAGCTTCTTCTGAACACGGCAATCCAACTTCGACCTTCGTCAAGACAGAGGAACTGCTTTAGGCGAATGAATCATCCGCCGAGATATTGTCGGTCTCATGTTTGATGGTACTGTCAAATTTTGGAGCGTTTCTGTCGCCGAACAAAGTGTGAGAATGGTCACGAATATTGTTGGCCGTAAGGTACTTTTTTATCGGATAGCTTTGGGGTAACTGAAGCCACTCCTTAACATATTCCTGGAGTAACTAAGTAAATTCGTGTCATGCTACAGTACACTGTCTATAAACTTAATCTTCCATAATTATTCTGCCACATTACTGCAGGGACGGAAACGTATATTTGTCATCGAATAACCTTAGTTGTCGCCGCCATAAGCCACATGCGGTGCATCTTATTGTTACCGCTTTGTTTTTCTCAGATAAAACTGGAATATTTATAATAATATTAATAACAACAATCTTCAAGTCAAGTTTTTAAATTAAATTTGTATATGTTTTTTTTAGTTCAACAAACAAGGAGTTGTAAAATGAATAGCGAACTTCACACAGAGAAATAACTAAAATCGGTAAACTAGACTGCATGTATATGCAAACAGTTGTGGTCTTATTCCTATAGTAAAACCAACAAGATGCACCAGCGTATCAAATTTATTTTACTTTGGAATGACACTCTACATGTTTCGGACGGTCTTCCCGTCCATCATCAGGAGTTCAAGACTGGATATACAGCAACAGGCATATGTCAAACAGAAACTGCTGTCTGCTTCCTAGCAAGCAGACAAATGAGAAATGCCTGTTGCTGTATGTACAGTAGTGAACTCCTGATGATGGACGGAAAGACGGTCCGGAACTTGTAGAGTGTCATTCAAAATAAAATAAATTTGATACATTGGTGCATCTTGTTGGTTTTCTATAGAAATAATATTACGATACATGGCCCTATGAACGTCAAATCAGCTGTGGTCTGTTTTAATGTTTCCAGCACGTGCCTCAATGGCTTGAGAAAAAGTAAAACATTTCACCGCTGAGAGAGCTGGATTTCACGCAACATATCACAAATATGAAAACAGTTATGCAACCGTCTCGAGCCGTTTAAGATTCTTACATGTTTCTGTAACTGTTTCAATTGGATATTTGTCTTGAATATGGGAATATCAGGTTCCTCTAAGATGTGGCATTTATCAATCAAATTAATGTCCTTATATCTCAAAAGTCCGAACACTTAACATTCAATAAAATGAAAATTTTAAATCTCTGTTACATATATCCATACAATCTACTTAAAAAAGAGAGACAACACAGAAGCACGCTTAATATAACTGACAAAGAATACGGGATGAACCGTCACACTTTATCCCAAACTATTTTTATCTCACCTGTATCAATATGAACATAACTCCAACGTAATTATTGCTAACTGCCCTTCCGGGAATATGCAAAAACACTTGTTCAACAACGGACCTGTCTGGACGTCGCACGTGTAACCCAGTATTCCCAACTCATCATGATGCAGACCTTCTATATGCGCACATATAATATTCCATTATATCGTCCCTGCATAAAGTGGACCACACACGTATACTGAATATTCACACAAGACCTACACATTCTCACTAACAGAGAAAGTTAGCTTATACACGCTGTATTCCCTAGGCACACGAAAATATATCATTAGTAGAGAAATATAAAAAAAGAACATCCGCATTTTTTTTTAATTTTTACATGAGAAGTATACGTTTGTACCTCTGCCTACATTTCAAAGTGCCTTATTCCCATTTATTCCATTCTCAGCCAGCCATACCAGTCCATTCAAATGAATTCAATTATTTGTAGGAGTAGAGCAACTGCAGTTAAGTTGTGTAGTTCTCTACTACGAATGCAAAGCTGTTTGGCCAATTTTTTCGATGCTAAATGTTAAGACTTCTTTAAAGACTTAACGCTGTCAGAGACTCCCTCTATCTGAAGTTACGTGTTCCATTATTTTTTTATTATTAACTGAGTGTTTTTCTGGTCACTTCAATAATATATAGACCTACGTCATAGTAGGTTACCGTCGGTCTTGAAAATATCTGAACTAAGTGAGAGGAAATCATAAGACGCTGTACAAATATAATTATTGTTGATAAATTCCGCAGCATTAGACGCAAAGTTACATAAATCGTCGTGCCTTTGAGGAAGGTTCGGAGTCATGATATTTTAGAATATAAATAAGCGGCGTTGTAAAAAGTGTAGAAATAATTATTTACATTTTGATTTCTCTTAACCGTTTATCTTTTCTAAATACAAACTATCTCACAAATCATTAAAACACACAGTCTATGAAAATAGAGGATCATCTTTAATTTAAACAGATATCGGTCAATATTTGCCAGTCGACAAGAAGTTAACAACTCAGTAGGAATGTAAAATCATGTAAAAAAACTGTTGTCATAAAAACAAATTTTAATCAACTTTAAATGTTAATGTAACAGTGCAAAATCTTAATTGCGAGGTTGAATGAAATACAGGCCTTAAAAGTTAAAAAAACAATCTAGACCCTACTGTGCAGCTACCACCACAGCCAAGTCTACACCATGGCTTGCAGGCATGTTTTGTGTGTTTGTGGTGGAAGTGGTAATATGTTGAAATATGGAAAAGCTCTAAAGAACTTATCTTCACTAGCCTGGCTGGTACAAGCTGAAGCGTTCTCACTTCACTCACTCACTGACACACGACAGACACGCCGCCACCCCCCTCCCCCACCTCCGAAGGGGTTCAAAAATATTAAGGACTAAATAACACTAACGCAACTTCCTTTGTTCAGAACCTGGAAATTTCTTAATTCAACTGATTTCCAACGAATATAAAACGCAGAAATAATGACGTCTCTGTTTACCCCATTGTCCTCCCACGCTGTAGTAAATCACTCATTCGTTTATTTGGTCACGCTGAACCATCTGGAACGATGATTTTTTTATTTGGCTCAAAAGCTCCCAGTGGGCCAGGGCCTCCTCATTCACGAGGTTTCTGGATAACAAACAACGACGCACCAGACTCAGTAGGACTCTTCTGGACGAGTGATTAGCTGGTCGAAGAGACCTCTACCTGACAACATACAACACTCACAACAGACAAACCTTCATGCCCCGGGTGGGATTCGAACCCACGATCTCAGCAGACGAGCGGCCGCAGACCCACGCCATAGACCACGCGGCCATTGGGACCGGCGCTACGATAATTACGGAAGTTAAAACAGCAAACATCTGGATGGAAGCAACAGTCATATACCTAGGCCGAGTGTAGGGACTGAGAAAGCCATTAAGAACCTACGTCAGAGTATCCGATCTCGGTTGCATTCTGCATAACATCTGGTAGTGCCAACCATCAGCGGTCTCAAGTTACTCGTACCTTCACACTTTTCTGTGTTTCAGATCGACCTCAAACATATTAACCAGAATACCACCAGCAATAAAGTGGAAGTCGGAATCGACCTCAAGGAATACTATCCGAGCGTCGAGTGGGATATTCTGGGAGTTCCTGCGGAGCGCCACGAGAAATACTACCCTTGCTGCAGCGAACCGTACCCCGGTGAGTGCAATGAATGAGATCAGAGATCTCTCTTATTAGACGCAGACTGAGTGGGCCTCAGAGGCGTTCTGGGCACTCTGACGAAGACAAAATACTTTTCAACTGCGGTTGTTCAAACCGTAGCCCAGTCATTATAAAGTCTACGTTATCCCGGATTTTGTATCATACGGTCTTCACAATTGTCAGTGGCTGCTATGTGGCAACGCAATCTGTCAGTTAACTGTGCCGAAACTGCGCATGTCATTTACGCCACGTGCCAGAGGTACGAGACCGAAGGTGGATGTATCATGCACGCTGCGGGCTGTATTGCCGATCGTGTTTAACCTTCAAGGTATTAAGGTGTACTAAGCAAATTATTGTCCCTATATTTGTAGATATTTTCAAGTATATCCTGTTGGAGCACGAAAACTAAAGAAGGTGTGCAAGAAGACAAGTGGCGTCAAACCTAGACTTTGTGTGTTGAGAACAGACTGACGAGAATAATATAGGGCCTAACAGAGACAGAAAAACAGGAGAAGTGTAAGTCTAAGCGCCATAATTTTATGTACTTTGTACTAAATTTGATTAAGATGAACGAGTTAAGAGCGATGAGATCGGCGAGATGTATATCATGCTTGAGTAAAAGGAGAAATTCATGCGAAATTCTAGTAGGAAAACCTGAAGGGAGGAGGTTATTTGGGAGAACTTGGGGCAGAAAAAGGATAACATTAAAACTGATACTATGTAAAGAAGGTGGGACGATTTTGACTGTATTTAACTGGCTCGGGTAAGGTTCCAATTGTTTGGGCTTGTAAATACCGTTAAAAAAGTTTCAGTTCCGGGGGGAGGGCGGGGAAGGAAATTCTGAGTCAGTCGGTGGGTTTGTTAGTTACCAGTTTAAATAAACACCGCATTTTCTATATCTTAGTACGTTACAAGCCGCAAGAAATTAAACTACTTTTTTAAGCTCATGGTTCCGTGCATCGTAATTCAATGTGAATAAAGATCCAACAGATGCAACAGTATGCAGATATTTATTTACTGCAAAGCTACTCTACATGTTTCGGGTGTCACAGCTCCCATCATCAGGAGTATTAAAAACTGTAGCCGCAGCCT
>Ga0123355_10012868_pt1 | contig 12987 bp, 13 predicted proteins | sample TergutEmb28metaG_3_FD_89872 | JGI IMG/M metagenome (GOLD analysis project Ga0123355, IMG submission 89872) | Embiratermes neotenicus P1 segment gut microbial communities from Petit-Saut dam, French Guiana - Emb289 P1 | ecosystem: Host-associated > Arthropoda: Insects > Digestive system > Gut ... | reverse complement strand
TAGATTCAACACTGAAACTAACGACATAAGCACCATGAATAGTAACAACAGAATAGCTGCAACACTGTATTCCCTAGGGACATAGTTTGTCTCAGGAATATAAGTATAAATACCCTGCATAAAGGAGATGATAATGATGATGATGATAAGTTAATAGGCACTGAAATTTCAAGAGATAAAAATGTGATCAAGGAACAAGCTGAAAAGATGACAGTATATAGAGACCTTACAATATAAACACAGCGAATGTGGATTGTAAAAACAAAAGTGATACCAGTAACAACACAGGCGACTGGAACCATCTCAACATCATACAGAAAATATCTGAGCAACTTACCTGGAAAGCATGAATTCAAGGCCTACAAAAACAGCCATATATCCCACTGCACACATACATCGAAAAGTACTACTGTAAAAGTATAAAACGTTTATCATGGGAAAACAGCATTACATATACACACACACACCCCCGTATTCAAGGGTTCTCTTCATAACCACTTTCTCCATCACAATCAGATGTGTTACAACGTTCTGTTTAGGAACAAAATTCCCTTGTCATTAAAATCGATGTGTCCTTTCTTCGCATTCAGTTGGCAGATGAGAATTTTGTTTCCATGTAGGTTCTTTCCCGTGCGTTCTACATTCCCAACCGCTCTCATGCTCCCTGATTTAGAAAGTTTAATTACGAAGCTCCTCAAAGCGTAATTTTCTCTGCCCACCTGTTGCTTCCACCATTCTCCACAGCCCGCTTTCAAACAACAGTAGTGCGAAGACGCTGTATAGAGGAAATTCTCAGCAAATTTTCGTGGCATTGAATCCGGAGGCCCACATTTAAAGACATTTACGTTTCTTTTAAAGCAGTACGAATAGTGTCTCGAGAAGTAATCGCGTCTTCTGTGTCGACATATTTCTGCCCATCGTACAGTTAAGAGCCATTAAGAATTTCAATTTGCTCCATTTCACCGACCTCTTTGGATAATAATATGGCCACAGTTATAATGATAATTAAAGTGTACGTCTTACAGCGCTTCAAGTGGCTGTGGCTCCTAATTAACATAATGGTTCTACAGCTGAAGAGAAGAGATAAGGTACAGCAGGTTACAATTCAAAGAGGAACTCAAATACAGGCTTAACCTGCGCTGGCATTGTATAACACAAGAGCTTCTATGTAAATTGCAATTAAATTAAATTCCCAAACTCTGCAGAGTAATCACTAAGAAATTTTATTTGCTCTGTTTCGTATTTTCAGTTTGTGCCAATGGTGTGACAAGTTTGCATGTCACCAAATGTAACACATGAGTGGCTATCACTCTGTTTTGAATTCTGGGAAGTCCCGCCTTCAAATTTCGATCTATGGTTCGTCTCTACTGACAGTCCTTTCGAGCTTTTCATTACCTCTATCATATTTACAAATCGTGTCTCAATTTTCGCCACATCCGCTTCCTTCCGCATCCTTTAAAATTAATTATTCACTACTCATTCTACATACATCGTCATATACCTGGAGTAATGTATTTTAAACAAACACTAATATAGAGTCACTTACAGTCAACCTAAAGTTGACCCCCTGATATCATTCAACGCTAACTCTATTATTGGTCATGTTCGTTGTGTAAATAATATGGAGGATACTTCTTCTCTAGAAGCTGATAAATAAATCACACATCTGATTATAAACTCCACAACTTATACGTAATCAGAATTTTCATTATGGTGTTGCTGAACCCACCACCGGACCACATCCTGAAATTCCTTCTTTAAAAACTAGTTTAATATTATCATCCCATCTCTATCTTGGTTTCCCAAATGTGTTCATTCCTTTACGTTTTTCGATTAAAATGGCTTATGCATGCCATTACATATATACTGCATGACTGACAATCACATCCACCTTGATTTCGCCACTAATATTACAGGAAGTGTTTGGTCTCCGCCAGCGGTAAACAACAATATTTCCCATGTTCTTTGAGCAGGTTTCGTAGCTTCACAACAGAGACAGTAAAATACTCACAGCCCATACCAAAACTGTTATAAACACTATACAGGGTAAAAGACATAAAATTCTTTTTACCTTCTCAGCTGTAAACGTCAATATTCTTGTAAGTCAGCCAACATTTTTCACTATAATGCAACATGACAAGCAGGCGCAAAGAAGAGTTACAATTTTTGGCGCGCAAATGTGTCTGTATGTATGTATGTTTGTATGTAGGTGGGTTGGTAAGTAGATAGGTATAAGTGAATCATTACAGTAATTGGCTACAAGATACACGACAGGGGTTCATTTGTAGCGGGAGCAGAAATACGTCTTCTCGCCCTCGTACCCAGACAGGTTCTTGAGGCCCTTCGAGTTTCGCAGTTAATGGGTGCGGAAGGTTGTATTCTCGGCTTAAACTGGCAGGTGCAAGAAACTAATCGCTCACACCACAAGCGTAGTGCAGAGATTACGAATGCGCCTTCATTACTCTTCACGGCATTGTCATTATTTAGCACAGGTACATGAAACCCTGTGTTAGAATAGAATAGAATGATATATGGGTTCGAGCCCTTTTCGGGCCCGATACACCTAGGCCCTAAAAACAGGCCCTTCGTGCCCCGCATTCTCACAAGGTTAAAGGAGCCCTGTGGCGTTACCAAAACGCTAGATGGCCCGCGCGTTAATCTGTAGTCAGTTCCTTGGAAAGAAAGGGCCACAGAACCCAGTATTACTAACAATAGCATTATTCTTACATGGACAGTTTTGCCTTTCTACAAGGTATCTATATAAATAAATACATAGATTATGTATGAATAAAAAATTATCTAAATAAATGCATGGCATTCATCGTTTAAGTTTAAGCAGCTCTCCTTCTTGTATCTTCTTTGTTGAAATTTTCGCAAGCCAAATCCAGGTTACCATTCAGACTGCGTTACAGCCACGGCATTTCTAATCGCTGAATATGGCACTTCTATATTCCTTGCGGAACGTACCGTGTTCGTATCTCGGTCGGGAGACAGGCTATAACGACTAATTTTCATGACAGTCCTAAATATCGCCAGAAAGACAAAAGAGTACCACTTCTTGACGTTCCAGTTACAGTTCATTTATTCTTCAGTCATAATACTAATCGACACTAGATCAACTGACCGCCGATCCAAGCGGCCGCGCGGTCTAAGGCGTGGGTGTGCGATCGCTCGCTTGCTGGGATTGTGGGCTCGAATACCGCGGGAGGCATGGATATCTGTCGCTTGTGAGTGTTGTGTGTTGTCTGGTAGAGGTTTCTGCGACGAGCTAATCACTCGTCTAGAAGTGTCCTACCTACTCTTGAGTTTATAACTGTGATCATGAAATCTCGACAATAAGGAAACCCTGACCCATTAGAGGGAGCTGGGCCACGGAAGAAAAAATTATAATCTGATGTACCGACCTTGTAACTAAATAAAGGATAGCATTAATCAGCTCCTGTGTAGGCGAATAGGTTCGTCCACGATTACAAATCAGCATTAAATGTAAGCTTCCATATATTATTCAGTCTTTAACCTCTTCTGCCATCCGTTTCATTTTTCATACCCTTCTTACGTGCACTGGCTGTACAGACATAAATAAATTGAAGTTACAGCCAGGAATAAAAGCGAAATATAATTTGCAAAATTCAAATTAAATAAAAATCACACAAACACTGAATATCACTTCCAAATGTTTAGAAAAATGTGTGTGCGATTTTGTGTGTGTGCGTGTGCGTGCGCGCGCGCGCGGAAGTACGGAAAGGAATAAACGGATGGATAAGTAAATGGTAAGTAGTAGATGAACAGGTGGGGTAGTTAAGCCTTGGTGCATTTCTACTATAGAGACAGACGCAGTGTATATAGCTGCCTACAGCTACAGCAGCTATACACACTGCGACACAGACCGGACCTAATGTGCACAGTAACATCACGATACCCAAACAAATTCGCGGAATACGCTCGCACCAAAAGACATACTTTCATCTGTCTAAACCATCATGAAATCTACATCCAACTGAATCACAAGAGTGGAAAGCACCTTTCTTCATAAAAACAGTAAAAGAATCATGCTCCACTGCTTTATAGTTAGTCTACTTACTTCATTACGATCCGGCAACAAACTCACCTGCCTACAAGCACAATTTAAGAAAACTTTAAAGCTTTTTACCTTTATTTTTACCTATTCACATTTATCATATATATCAAGGCATCTTCCTTTAAAACCCCTATTCTAAAATGTTCAGACAAATTTATAATGTATTATTATTATATTGTAAATATGGAGATCTCGCACTTCTTGCAGTTATGTCTTTTAATGTCCTTAATAAAGGCCTAATGACGGCTTGATAATTCGAAACCTGCAGCCTACTTTATCCTGTATTGTACCTTGTGTACGACTGTTTGGAGTAAAGAATATATCTGTAAGTGAACAACGCAAGGATGTGTCATCTCAAAACTTTAAAAACACTATGTTTCATGTGGACCACGCCCAGAGATTTACATGCTGGATCCGGGTTGGTGTCTTACTTTTTACCTGTGGATGGGGGTTGAACCTGTCCCCGAAACACAGTGTTCTTAATTATATTTTAATACGAACCACGGAAAAATCCAAACAGCAAATGATTCCAGATGGCACACCATCGTCAGAATCCTGAAGAAATGTATTACAATTTGAAAAGCTCCTCATCAAGAAGTTTACTCCTCTCTTCACCTCAGTTCTCTTAAGTCCAAATTTTCTTTGTTCCCTTTCCTAAAGCATTTAATACATGCACTTCACTTCGTATGAAATACGAAACTTCAGAACCATATAAAACAAAAAGTTTTCTTCAATTTTAAGGTTGACATCTACTTTAAAATACAGAGCTGTAGCATTAGATTTTTTTTCCTGCTTCCTGTCTCTTTAATTATATTTTGCGTGAAGCCACGCGTAGGTCTCGTCTCTCGCAACGTATTCGTGTCAAATCTTTTTACTCTTTCCATGTCTTGGTAATGCAATCAGAAGCCCTTCGTCGCATCACCAGTTTCCCGGACCTGCTCTGTGATCGCGGAACGAATACACGCTGTTTCAGAATCACAGACGACATAATGTGGCTAACTTTTCTGAGCTGCAAATATTCAACTACAGGCTTCGTGGTGCCTGCCCACTTGTGACACCTCGCGAAATGATGAACGAATGTTTAAAGTGATATCCGTGTGCACACCACCAAAGCATATGGGGCTTTATTCATTTCAGTACTATACGAAGGTAAAGCGGTCAGCGTCACGCTTTGTGTCTGAGACAATAAAATCCGATACTTCCTGAACAGAATGCAAGCCCCTGCCGGCAATCGGACAGTTCCTCTGTTGCCCACCCCCTAACCTTGCCACTATAGGCCTCCTGACAAACGAGTTTCATAAAATATAAATTTAAATATATTTACATTTATTAAATATGTTCTATAATACATATAACAGCGAATGTTGCTTGTATTCGTGGACACATGCCAGTTGTAGTCAAAAGTAGACAACATTAACGAACACTTTATTAATAGACTTACGTGCGTTTCTGCGTGCATAAGTCGCCAAACATTTGTAAAAGCGCACTGAAAAATAAACACACATGTTATGCTCAGCAGGCCTCAACTCTCCGTCAGTTTTACACTTTCCGAGAAAATTAAATATATGGGAGAACCGTGAACTGAATCCAATCGCTGCTCTTAAGAGAGTATTAGACGCCAGTATTCACAAATTAAAGACTTCGAGAGAGTAACAAAGTAAACACGCCAGAAATTGTATACTAAACGTGCATTGCCTGTTTCATCAAAGCAAGACGACCAAGTCACGCTTCAGATTTTCATACCTGCAATGACGTTTCTATACAACTTGTTCTTCTTCGTCTCTACTTAAACTGACCAACTATTGTGGAAAGCCTGAACTGAAACACAGACCACCTTTGATGTGAACTTGAATCGTTTATAAGGAAGCGATTGTGGTTTCGAGTCACTACCCCTACAGATTTCTTGAAGAAAATGAAAAAGACCAGGACAGCCCCGTTAGAGACAGCTAACCTGCGTACAGAGATCAGAAGACGGAGGGCACAAAGCAGGAACACCACGTGGCTGCAACTTTCGGTGAAGATGAGTAGAAACATAGAAAAACTGACATGCAATGTTGCTCTTCTCTGCACAACACAGTGGTTTCAGTTGTTGGTTTGTGTGGTCAATGATTCCGTTCAAATGTCCAAATGTCACTGGTGAGTATTTTCTGTGTAAATTGTCTGAGTGATTTATTTATTCTTCTCCTCCTTCTTTTGGCATTACATTTCTTGGTGAACCTTGTCCTCTTCCAAAATTGTCCTCCACTCTATGCGATCCTGTGAATTACGTCTCCAGTCCCGCACGCCCATGTTATTTAGATCTTCCTCAACTGAACCAAGCCACGTACGCCTAGTTTTTCCTACAAGTAGAATGCCCTCTGGCTGAAGTAGAGCGAACTTTCTGCAAGGACCCCATCTTTTGCATTCTAAAGAGTTTCCCCAGCCACCTAAATCTTCTTATTTTGACTACTTTCGCAACGTCTGGTTCACTGTAATTTTATAAAGCTCACTACTGCATCTTTTTCTCCATATACCATTATCATTAACAGGACATTAAATCATTCTTGATATTTTCTTTCATATATTCGAACATATTTCTATCCTCCTATGAGGGGGGGGTCAACATTCACTTCAATTAGTGATTTATTTCTAACACTAATTATAGCCTAAGATCCATTTACAAAAGTTCATTTTCGACAAGAACAGGTAAGATGTTTTTAGAAAACAAACACAACCGCTACAATCCTAGCGATATAAAAGATTGCACTGTTGAGAACTTATCTCAGAAATAAAATCACACTTCTGAATAACACATCTCAAAAATTACGTCCCACTTGTGAAATTGGGTACCCCTTTTGAATGATCGTGTTCCGGTAATTAGTCAAACACTTCAACAATCATGCCTAGAAAATACGGTCGCAGATTTGAGCTATCACGTCTCAAAAACGGGCAGAGCTGCAAATATGAAACACACAGGCTCCATTGTACTAGACGTCAGTTCACTTCAAGAAATGCATGTAATTCTCTCTCTTTCACAACAATTGCAACAATTCCTTGCTTAGAGTTCACTGACCAATTGTGAGAGACAAGTGGTACTCGTGATCTTTGAAGCGACTCCAAAAGGTAAATTCGGCTGCAGTCACGTTACGCAATGGGGTCTCTGAATAATCCACGCACGGAGGAAGTTCTCAATCATGCCCGCGTTCCAAGAACATGTGGTGTTCGTTCTGCTCACTTTGTCACTGATGTACAGCTTAATGTGAACCTATTTAAAAGTACCTTATGGAGTGTAATAAACAAATTTAAAACCTAACCCGACGAGAAAATAAACTTCAAAATATAAATGAAAGTGCACAAAACACTGTACGGATATCCCACGCTACTCTGTACACACGCATCAACCCTCTTGGTCATGTTTCCTGACAAAAAAGTACTAGCTGCAACCATTACATTTCCGACGGCACTTTCAATATTCACTTTTGGTCGGTGTACGCTGCTTCAGTTGTTATGGTACACGTGTTTTTTGTAAGTTTCAAAAACAGGCTACGGGATGATCCATCACGGATCTGGATACCCACAATCCCTTACAAAAAATCTTGTTTCCCAAAAAATCCTCAGTATATTCAACGTCGGTTGTGCCGTAAGGCACGTAGCGCAGGCCTGCCGAATCCTACAGTCTCTTTCGCGAAGTTCGTACAAGCAGCATAACTGAATTCATTACGATCCTGTTTAGGCTAGCCGTTTTCAATATCACCTGTGGCTTAAACAAGTGCGTGGATCATACCCAGGCTTGTTTCCCTGAGTACACAAGCGAAGCCCATACCCATCTCTTTGTCTCTTGCAATTGGGACGTAACCCAGATTTTCTACTGAATCCCGCTAACACTTTTTCTTGTCTATTTTACATGCGTGGTAGTTTCTAACAAAGCATACCAGAAAACTGTTTTCGAAATTACGCTTCAGTTCTTGCTGAATTTGAACCACCAGATGCAATCGTTACTAAATTTTCAATATGAGTGCATCTCACACGCCCTAAAGGTACAGCGCTTTGCGTCACAGAATTCTTGGAAATGAAATTCGGTTGCTTTCTAACCTTGTGTGCATTTTAGCCAATTAATTATGACCATACTGACCGGTTTTTTGTTATAAAGTGGATTATACCTCACAGTTAAGTAATCATAGGTCTGTTTTAGACATATATTCACGTCGACAGTCACCAGGTTAACAAGGAACTAGGCGCTGTAATGCAAAAAAAAAACACTTTAATTATCGAGAAAGCACCACGCTCCACTCAACTTCATAAACTTACACATTTTAACAAATTGAAAGTATGAAACATAAACTGTAACAGTGAGGAGCTGAGAAGAAAGTGAAAAATCCATAAATATCGTAATTAAAATGTTCACCTCGATGCCAATAGACTGACAAAGAAATTAAATTATTCTAATCCTTGTTCAAGTCACAAACTTAATCAATTTTAAGAGGGTGAAGCTGGAGGAAAAGGAAATCGAGTTCCGTTACATATCATTAAATAATAACACACAAGAAAGAGCAGGAGGAGGGAAGGAGGAGGAGGGGAGGAGGAGGAGGGGAGGAAGGGAGGATGGGAGGAGGAGGGGAGGAGGAGGAGGAGGAAGAAGAAGAAGCAGAAGAAGAAGAAGAAGAAGAAGAAGAAGAAGAGACGGACAGGATTCAGACGCGCTACTGAAAAAGGCAAAAATTCCAAAAGTGAAGGAAAAAGTCAACAGAAGACCTTTCGCAGGATATGGCAATAATAACAAGAAAGACAATGCACGTATAAAGTAATACTGAGGCGCGTTCGCATAACCATTTTGACAGCGGAAAAGCAGGAATACACATTCTGAGTGTGTGTATGTAGCCTTGCTGATCAGGCATTCAATGCGCGTGCGCCGTATTACGATAGTGTCACATGTGGCCTGTCCGGCCCTACCACATTTTCCCACTTTATCTCACTAACCGCAAGAATGTCGGAAAATTATTGAACCTAAATTTTTCTCTAAAAGTTTGTCGTAAACATTTCACTTTCTGAGAGGAATTTTGCGAGATACTATCATAAATATACATAGGTTTCCACGTAAAGTACTAGTCATTCTTGTCACACGTTAATGAAACTTGAATTTCTATACAGATTTTCGAAAAATACTGAAATATTACATTTCGTACGAATCAGTCCAGCGGGAGCACAGCTGTACCATGCTGACAGACAGACGGACAAGCAAATGAAGCTAATTGTCGCTCTTAGCAATTCTGTAAAAGCACCTAAAAAGGACTCATCTTTTACCGTATTTCTACAAAAACTGCCACTTCCCAAACTTGGCTCATTTCATCCTTTTAATATAAAGGTAATACGCACTTCCGAAATATTGATAAGTCTACGAACCTACCAGATTTCACACTGTCATAACCCAGAAAACCGCAATACGAATCTCTTCGATGTACAAAGATGCAATATTTGTAACACGAGCACGTGAAAAAAACATCTCCAAGAACTGTCTAACAAGAAGTGATATTTGCAAATGATACTGACATGTCTACAGCAAAAAAAAACTCACGTTTTGTAATCATTAGCAGATGAGGTTATGTGCGTGACATGTACTTGCATGATGCCACCAAATAAAGTGGTGCACTTTGGAAAACTGACTACTTGCAATTGGAAGAGGCCGGGCTCGAAAGTCGTTCGGGACATCGACTATCCTGACTGAGGTCTTCCTCGGTCCCTCTGTGGAAGTAACGAAATAGTAACTCAAATTAGGGTACGGCCACTTCTTGCCGCTTCCTCTCATCACACAAGTCCAATTTTTATAGTCTGACCTACTGAAGTCACTGATAAATAAGTAATATTTAAATGAAAGCGCCGAAGAGGTTGTAGAGTGCAACTTCGTATATCGGCCGATGCGGCATAAACCGTGGCTCAAATCTTATTTTTCGTGTATTTCCAGAAGAAATGCAAGATTCAGTCTCCAAAAAAGCGACGTTTTGACTGCAGTGACTGTGTATGAACCAGTAAAAAGTGTGCGGTTATTATGGATAATACGTTGGAAACGGTCCGCACAGAAGTAGTCGTAGCGTGATTTTAACATATTTAAGCGAAGAGTTCATTTAATAACACTGATAAATAACACTTCTCCTTCACCACTCGCAACACACCAATCCTCCACTACACATAAAAATTAAAGGGAAATAATTCCCTTTTATTAGTACAGTCTGCATGAAGTAACGACCAATGCGTGGATGCAGCGATACCGTTCGCCAATTACATCCAGGAGACATTTTATTAGGACCTCGGCCGGGAGTTACATCCAAGAGACATATTATTAGGACCTCTGTCGGATCATGGGCTATCCTGACCGACGTTCATCATGGTTTCGTCAGTTCCAAAGTTCTAAATACGATATCGACTGCGCCACAATCGCTCGGTTCCAAATCTTTCCCCATTACCATTCAACAGCAGACACTCTATCCTTCATCGCTAAGTAATCTGAGTTACTGAGGACGTCTTTAAGTAAACCACAAAAAAGAGTAACCATGCTCTTTGTGTATAACATAGCCTTTTGTATTAGCCTTAATCCTGCTAACGTGGAGAATATGGTGAACTTCTAATAATGTCGTGGGCCGGGTAGCTCAGTCGTTATAGTGACTGACTACTGGCCGGACGGTCCAGGATCGAATCCCGGTGGGTAAGAGATCTTTCGCCCGTCCAGACCGGCCCTGGGGCCCACCCAGCCTCCTGTAAAATGGGTACCGGGTCTTTCCCGAGGGTAAAGTGTGGCCGGGGCGTGCTGCTGACCACTCACCCCCATCTAGTGCCGCGGTCACGGAAGAGTAGAGTTATACCTCTACCCACCCTCTGGGCCACACCGGGCCTGTAACGGGAAAACTTTACCTAATAATGCCAGCAAATGGCAGATGGGATTTAATTCGGCGTTTAAAGGGTTAAAGTGTGCGGTGTAAACAGTTGCTATTGTGTTTAAATGGTTGGGATAAAACTGTGGCATTGATGAAAAATCCTACAAACCTCCGTCAAGACCGGCAGTCTCCCGACTAAGACTCGAACTGGGTACATCCAACAGCAGTTATAACCACTATGCAGAAGTGCTCGCTACAGAAAGGTAGGGATAATCATATAAATCATAGCTTGTTGTGCTATAATCACGCACGCAGAATAATCAAAACGGTTCTAATATACACCACCACATCAAACAGGATCAACACAACTGAACAGAATGGATACCATAATGAAGCAGTCTCTGTCACAAGTAATGTCCGCCAAAACAAATAGTTCCAACAGTTATACTTGTTTTCAAAGTACCTGACATTCGTGTTACCGATGCATTTTAGCTGAAGCTTATTTTCAATGGGATTCACTCCACATTAAAGGCATACCTAACATACTACTGTCACACACAATAAAGATCTATGACAAGGGAGAAGCTGCCATACCTACAGTTCCCACACACTATTGCCTACTGTGCAGTTATGATTCCACGAATGTTTCAGCAGTAACCACGTCAGTGTATTTTCACTCAGTTCATTTATTTAAATGACTGAGGGTTCAATTATAATGTATTTTTGCAAAAAAACCGGCCTAACCTAGCGGAATGTTGTAGCAGTATTGCCATGCGTATGCAAACGAGAGAGTGTCGTTTCAAACGCCGGTTAATTTGCCATCTATCCAGTCTGTGATTTCGTTTCTCTTCCAATAGTTCTCGCAAATACGCAATTTCTAATCATTAACATTCCCCATAATTTTCCCACCTAATCCGACAATGTAACGCATGCAGTTAGAACACAGTTAATCAAAATATTATACAATAACAGACAATTACTCCACCACTAGGTGAAAACATCACGAAACGCAAATATTTAATTTACATATTTCAATTTTGGATTCAATGAAATTCACCTTCGAAGGGAAATTATTTAAAACACATAAGCTAATAAAACTAGTCTCTTCCACATCTTTGAGGATGGATACACGAACAACACGGCAGACTGAAAACATGGATGATTTATTGATGGCACAGGGATATACAAAGAAATTTAGATTAGCAAATACCAAAATTTTCGAATTACATAACACTATGACCCATAACCACTTGAATGCACACACATACATATATAATTCTGTCTGCATTTACGCATAATCTGACATACATGCAGTTTTAAGTATACGCTAAATTTTATATATAAATTTATTATTATTATTATTATTATTATTATCGACTTCATGCTTCACGGCCGTTGTCTGAGTTGTTGCATTGCCGTTCGGGCTTAAACTTCTTTTCCTTTGTGTGTATCCGACGTTTAATCTATTACTGCATTTTGCAGTCTTCTTCATGCCAAATGAGATGGTTTAAGCCAACGCGAGGCAATTTTCTTTAACGTCTTACTATTTCGCAGCCTGAGCGTTAACCTGACTGCACACGTCCATCCAGTGCCGACAACTTACCCTTTTACCTTGCACTAAACACACACACGTTACAAATACTAGATGTTATGATAAAGTTCTGTATCCCATTGTGTTACTGTCGTCTGCGATATGGCACGACGTAGTCTGGTACTTACCAACCTTTCGGAGGAATGTGCGGACTTCAAAAAAGAAAAGTAAGTCGTGTGTAGAAATAAATGGTCTTGATTCAGGGAAGGAAATGCAAGGAACGTGACCTTAAAAATGGCAGGTACCTGGGGGAGAAAGTGCAGTTTGTTTCTACACTGACCGTTAGTCGTTGCGTCGTCGTCGCCGTCGTCGTCGTCGTCGCGTCACCATAGTCATCATAATTATCTAGATCAAAATTTTCTGTTAGGACCATACAGGGATTTTTATTTGTCATTATCAGCATCCCCCCCCCCCCCCCCCCTCCCTCCCACCACCCACAACACAACCCTACAGGACATTAATGTGTCAAGTGT
>Ga0123355_10012867_pt1 | contig 12987 bp, 12 predicted proteins | sample TergutEmb28metaG_3_FD_89872 | JGI IMG/M metagenome (GOLD analysis project Ga0123355, IMG submission 89872) | Embiratermes neotenicus P1 segment gut microbial communities from Petit-Saut dam, French Guiana - Emb289 P1 | ecosystem: Host-associated > Arthropoda: Insects > Digestive system > Gut ... | reverse complement strand
CGCAAAATCTTTTAGTTTGTGCCCATTACTGTTGATAGTTATTTCACCATTTGTACCCAAAATTCCATCTATAGGAGTTTTCCCAACTCTTGCATTGTAATCTCCAGCAACTATAATGTAGTCTTTTTTGTTAATTTTGTCTATCTGTTCTTGTAGAGTTGTATAAAATTCTTCCGTTTTTTCAGTTTTCCCTTCCTCCGGAGCATAGACAGTTAATAACGTTAAATACCCTCTCTTTAATTTATATCTTAGTTGAAGAATTCTTTCATTTATGAACGTGTAACTGTGTATTCTCTTCCTATATTTAGCTTTTATCATTATTGCTATTCCTGCCGCTGCTCTCTTGTTCGTTGGGACACCACTATACAGTAAAATATAGTCTCCCCACTCCTGGGAACCCTTTAGTTTCTTTTTTGTTTCAGGTATAAGGTCTTTCAGTGATTAATGTTCCCGTAACTTGCATATGCCCTTTGGGGGGGGGGGGTTGTCCTAATGTTTGTGGAAGTACTAATGTGGCAGACGCTGCGATGCTTGTATATTCACCGTTAGGATCCTCGTGTTCCCGCCTTCTGCCGGTAGAAGCCTGAGTAATAAAATATATGGGCGTAAGATTTTGCTGCTTGGATACGGGTGTGAAAGTTGGTTCGTCAGTTGCTGGAAGAGAACACATGAATAAAATTGGGAAGTAACAGGAAGAGGAATAGCGTAATCAGGTAGTAGATAACCATAATTTGGAGTTTGCGTAATTTATGCTCTTCACCAGCTAGTATAGCGGTATAGTTACGAATCAAAAAATGAGATGGACGGGACATTTAACACGCACAGGGAAACAAGAAACGCATATAAGATATGTGCTGGTAAACCTGAAGGAAGATGTCACTTTAGAGATGGAAGTGTAGGTGGGATGTGGAGAGTATAACATCTGATCCTAAGGGAACAGTGCGTGTATGGAGATTGAATTTTGAAATGGTAGGGTTTAGTGCCGCGTTCTTGTGAACGTTAAATAATCAGTCTAGTTCAACAAAACTCGGAGAGTGTTCTCACCATGTTAATTATTAAATAAATAAGACGTAAAAGAATTGCGGTATCACGCTTGAATGTTCGAAATCTTCGCGGTCTATAATCGGCCTCATGGTTGCTTGATCCTTCGACATTTCGGCAAAATTAGATAGGTAACCTATATATAAAACTACTGCGTCCGGGAGGGGCAAGAGATATTTCTCTTCTGCAAACACGTCAAGACAGGCTGTGGGGCCAATTCAGCCTTATATTCAATGGATACAGGCAGTAAAGCGGCCGGGCTGTGGCGTAGACCACACACCTCCATGTTAGGCTATACGTCTAAACCCAATGTGCCTTCTAGGCGTGGGCAGGGAAGACTATCTCGCTTATCGGGGAGTAAAACGTAGCGTTTTCATATCTTTAAACTTATTAATTTTATCAAGAACACAGAATAATTTCCTTACCGGCGGAAAGATATTTTGGTACCTTCTATTAGAAACCTGATGAAACGCATTTTAGCACTTGTCTATGCATTCGCCATTATTAACTGCTTGTTATATTGCAGAATTTCGGGAGAGGGACTGAAGTAACCCCGCAAAATGTCTTAAAATGACCAGTTTTTGGGATGGATAATCCTGAGCCTCTTTTACGTATGAAAATGTTGGTAGTGAAGATGACAGTGTCCAACCGGAGGCCGATTATCCTCCCATATCGTGTTTTGTGGCGCATACTGGACGGACTACGTACTCGTAATTTTGTGCAAGTAGTAGTGTGCCAGATGGATGCGATTTGTTTTTGCGTGACGTAAGAATACCATAACGTATCCGTATTGTTAAGTCACGTTCCCACGCAGTCATTGTTTTGTTTTCTCATCTCCATGCGACTTGGCATGATGCATCATTAAGGCAAATACAAAACATGCAGTCATAATACTAAATATGTATTGCTTATACCTGGAAGAATTAAATAAGGTACATAGATAGATATGAATATACCTACAACGTTTTTACGAAATACTATTTCGTAAGTCACCAATTACGAAATATTTCTGTGGGGTTAAGTGAAAAGTTCTGCAAATATGCATCGTAACAAATAATAATGGACCCCAATACAGTTAATAACATTCTGCAAAATATAAAATATTGTGAACAGTAACAGAAAGCATAATCCCAGCGGATTAAATGATATGACCATCTAAAAGTAATCCAAGATATAAAAATCCGAACGCGTTTCAGTGTCATGCGCTGTCATGGTAAAAGCTACTTGCATTGTTACTCTTAGGAGATCGTAAATCATTGTCATCTTGAAAGGTGTTTTTCGTAACTCAAAACCATGCCACGTTACTTGCAGAAATTCGCGTCAAAGATCGCTATTTGATAATGTGGAGCAGTTGTTAAGTAATGTAAATCTCATTAAATGAGAATACTTTTTGTAACAATTGTCATTTCCGCTCTGCGAAACGTCAGAGCCTCTTAGGTTTGTATTGGCGGAAGTGAATCAGCATCGTGTTGACCTAATTTTGCGAACAAGTAATGAAAGCAATACGTAAGGCTACTGTATGTAGAGGTAGAACGACACTGAGGAGCAGACAGTAGCAAACAATCGGTGCCGCTTCTCAGTGACATTCTTTCGTTCATAAAATCGCAAATATAATTAAGAATATTGTGCATCGTATTATTCTTTATATTAGTACTGATCTTTTGTCGTAATCGAAAACGCATCTTAAATACTTCTTTTAATACATTGCGAATATTGTTGTTATTAATGGCTTTGTATCTGGCAGAATGAGATTTGTGCAGCAAACTCAGCGCGAAAGACGGGTTTCCGTGCTTTCCTATGTGTAAACGAAAGATGTATTATTAAAGACAGTTTTATCAGGTATCACTTGTTATGTGTTATAGAATTCATGGCATCAGGATAGTTACGTACGTACGTTTGTTTCTTAGCTGCTTAGCAGAAGTGGCCGTGTTAAGGCGTTTGTTTTATTCGGTAGCTAACGGGCACTCAGGTCCACCTGGCGAATGCTACCATTTTTATGCAAGACAGGCAATGTACGTTTAAACGTGATATACAGTCGCGTTCACGCAACCATTGTAGCCGTGGAAAAGCAATAAGTATTTTCTGAGTGTGTGCCTATAGCCTTAGTTATCCATCATGCAAAGTGCATTCGCCGCATTATATTGTCATCTATTTTAATAATTATGGTGGTCTGGATAATGAAATATTGTCGTATGTTGCCTGTCCGGCTGAACCATATTTTTCCACGGTATCTAATAAGTGACACGATTTTCGGGAAAAAGTTACTGAATATAAAATGTGTGCCCTGCTTTTGTCTGCAACTTCTGTCTCAAAGAGTTCTCATTCTAAGAAAAATTGAGCGAGATATAATTGTACTACGCGTTCTTATGAAGTACCCGTTATCATTGTCAGATTTTAATTACACTTGAATTGTTTAGACAGATTTTCGACAAATACTTATATTCAGATGTAATGAAAATCCGTCCAGTTGGAGCCGAGTTGTTCCATTCGGACGGACAGACATGACGAAGGTAATAGTCGATTTTCGCCGTTTTGCGAACGCACCTAAAAATAGATCACAAGCATTGCCTTCCCAGATATTTTCACTTCACAGTATACAATCGAAATTTAATTTGACATTAAATATACGCAGTTAATTCGGAATCACTATACAATTTACGAGCTTTCGGTAGCTCACGTATTCCCACTACCCAGTTTTTGAACCTAATGGGCTTTTTTCTCTCAGGACACACGACTGCCCGCATTGTCCTTGGTGCTGCGACTCGCAGTTGTCAAGTCACTGTTGCAACGCTCTGACGTACAGTTGTTATTGCGTGGGTACAACAGACTAATTAGCGTGGAAGCAAGTCACTAAAGAAATGAACCGACTGTCATTTGGTTACTATCCGAGCTGATAAGGTACTCGTACTTTATAGCTGCTTGGTACTTTCCGTCGTGACCTTATCTTGTCGATATTAAGTGCAGGAATGGTGGAAGTTGGTGTGTTGGAACAAATTTCTTTGCTTGTTTCGGTATACAGTGATACCTCGGCTAACGAAGATAGTTCGTTCCGGAATCACATTCGTTAGCCGAAACGTGATTTCCCGTAGGTTTGTATAGAAAATCGTTTAATTCATTCTGGATGCTGCCCACTATTTAAATATAAGTTTTATAAAATAGTAAAAAACACACTATAAAAGGGCAAAAACTCATCAAAGGCTGAGATGAACAGCTACCCAATTGGATGAAGGAGAATGGAAAGTAGAATGAAAAACTGACGATCTTTACACCATTATACTGAAAATATATTATACACTACACTTTATACTATTAAACTGAAAATATGTACACAACGTTTTTACTATTCTTCTTTCAAATTTTCAAAGTTTATTCAAGGTAAGTCTCCTCTTCTTCAGTAGCTGGCTTATGTCTCTTTGCTAAAGGAGAAGTAAAAAATCTGTCCAAAGTTGATTGAAGTTCTCTTTTTTTTCAGAATGTTTTTAAAGTGATTCAGACACTTGTCTTCAACCAAGGCACAAAGTCTATTCATTTCAGCTTTGTTGGAATGCCACTTTGTAGCCAAAGACTGAAACCCTCCCCAGTAGTGCAGCATTTTTTTAATGTCACCTTTTGTCATTCTTCCCTTTTTATCTCTCTCACCTTCTGATATACATCCGTCATCAAATCCGAAGCAGCTTATGTTATCAGGCGTCTCACTTCTCGCTGTCTCGAACGTAAACAACCCAGTCGTGTTGATGGGTCTCCTCTATGTGATGTGGTCAGCTCATTTCTTTGTCACACACATACAGACGGAAAAGATAAGCTCCTGGAATGGCCCGACCGTTCATGTTTGCCGCTTTATGTTAGCGCGCGCATCCACTAAAACATTCGTTAGCCGAGTCCGAAAAACAGCGAAAAAAATCTTCGTTAGCCGAAAAATTCGTTAGCAGGATCACTCGTTAGCCGAGGTATCACTGTACACGCTGGTAAATTAACTCTTCTTGCTGTCGGATGGCCAAGGCTCCACATTGCAAGTAACGCCCACCATTGACCACAGTACTGTGTCACTTTCGTCCATTTTTTACCCGCAAAACCTCTTTTTTTTAGGATTTGTTTTGTGCCGTGTATTACGCGGCAGGACATTAATGTATGGCCGCAACGTCATGCAGGTGAACTTGTTCGTGTCGGGTGCTGGAAATAAGGAAAGGAAACAGGCAGTGTGATATTATGTAAAGGAAGTCGTTGGTTTTCACCTCATGCACTTAGTTAGTTTATTATTAAATTGGTTATGTTAAACGCGCACGAGGTATATTTGTGTACTTGCATTCCTGGTAAGACTTCTAGGTGCGGGGTACTGTACAATTTCAGCGTTACTCTATCAAACCCCTACCGGTCTTTCAACTAAACGCTTTCCAGGACCTATTCCAATATTATTCGTGTATCTTATTTCCATCATCCGAGCCATTATAACCTGTTAAGTTTTACCACTCTGATGATGTGATAGGTAGCACTAGATGACCTTTGCAAATTACAAATTCCCGCCGTATCTAAGTGTAATAAAACAAAGACATTTTGGGGAGCTTCGTAATTTGTATTCGCCACCTTAGGTTACTGGGATGATAAAATCAAGAACGGTGGATATGCAGCATGTTTTGCATTGTTTGTTTGAAAATTTATTGTGCCAGGTGGGTTTGGGATGGTAATATTAAAATGGTTCGTGAATAAATAGGTTGTGAGTGTGTAAATTACACAGACGTGGTACAGAAAAAGGATTGTGTTGGCCCGTGTTTTCGTGGTAGTGAACCTTCCAATATATAAAGGTGCCACATAATGTAGCGCACAAAATTACCAGCGGCGTTCTTTGAACTTGCATAGAATCGGAATAATGAATTTCAAATTAGTGAAATCTTCCACGTAGTTTTTTTTTACCAATATCTGTGGAACGCTTGTGGGCTGCATAGAAACGAACATTTATGGTCTTGTGCAAAGTAGACTTTATTTGAAACCAGTGTGGCTGAAAATCGGAATTGTCCGGCAGATTATAGTCTAAGCCTCCAAAATCGAGTTTCGAAAGAAAAGTGTGTGAAACGATTTTTTAAGTACGTTGGAAGATTCCAACATGTAAAATGAGCTTTGCTGTTTGTAAATATGCGTGAAATCGGAGTTTCAAAACAAGGTTTGGTAGTACAAGCATGCTATGTCGAGTGATAGTGAAAGCTGTAAAACCGTTTATAGGGTAGGTCTACGCGGAAAAGCCTTATGTAAATTAGACTTAATCATAGCTGAAAATCGGAACTACCCGACAATGTTCACGCAGAATCTGATGATAGTATATGTCATAGGCCGAGGGACAAACGCGACCTTCGCATCAAGGGTTCTTCACTGCACAATTGACGTTCATTTGTACCTGTTTTAGGGAAGAATAAATGACTTGGAGATAGTTTGGTAGGTGGCACTTAGGGAAGTGGTTTGGTATGTGGGTATGTAGTTCATTAAAATAGTTTTACAATTGACGGAAGAAAAGGAAAACGAAGAGCGCTCTTTGAATTATGGCAGCAATTCCAAATGACTGATGGGGCAATAAACAACCACTAGTCCGTTAACGTATACAAGGTCTATTTCTGTGATAACGATTCGTGCTTGTTTCTCAAGACGTGTTAGTATTACGGAACAAGCAGGCCCGTGCATGTTCTTGAGCAAACTTCTGCCCTAGGATGGAGGATAGACGTCGAACATTTCGATTCTGATAGGCTACAGTATCGGGCCGGTAACTGGAGCACATACTTCTCCAAGTGACGCTACTGAATACCAGTCTAAGGAATCTCAAGTTCTTCTAAATTCGCCGCTTTGAAGTTCTGGCTGACCATAAACATTAGTATTATATAAAATCAAACACACGTCAAGTTCGCATACTGGGTTCATATCAATATGCCTACTGTAAACTTTCTGTAAGGGCTGATGTATTCAGTCGAGATAATATCTTAAACTCATACACGAACGTTTCCTTTCCAATTCTTACCTACCCAGTACTCACAAACACTTGCATATCGTTCAAAGTTATGTAGCTGTCTTATGCAGTTAAATTTGTTGTTATGGCAGGTCTAACCAACGAAGAGTAAATGGTGTCACGATTGTTTGGTTAGTGCTATTTCTTACTCTCGATGTCCTGGGTTTATTACTCTGACTGAAAGTTGGCTATTCTCACTCAATTTCCTGATTGTACTCAGGCTGTAGATACGAACACTGACATAGATGTTATATTATTAAAATCAAGTCCTTAAGTAACTTGTAATAATAATAATAATAATAATAATAATATCTGTAACAAGTAAGAAAAAAATAAATATGCCCAGTCAACGATGACAAATAAAGGTACTGTGGGCAACGTGGTTTTATCTGGCGAACTTCACACAGCATTGTTTGAGTCATTAAAAATAAGTAAAGTGATAACAGTTAGAGGGTTGTGGGACCAAAAGTCTCTGCAACAGGAAATGGGGAGGTGTTCTGTTATTAGGATAACTTTTTAACAACATTCATATTGGTTATCTATACATTACGAACTGCTTGTCGTAGCAGATTGATTTCGACCTTTCAGCCGCTGCCACGTGTTAATATTGATTTATGAACAGCATTTTATACTGAATTTGTTTGTGTTTGTTTTATTTATGTTCACAGAATGTCACATACGTAGCTCTAATAGTTCATTGCTTATCGATATTAAACCTAAAGCAAGTTTTCAAATTACTTTTAGGTAACACAGAAGAAACTCCATAACAATAGGGAAACGTCCATAATCTGCATTAAGTACACATTAAGTAGCGCTAATTTGCTTCTATCTCCCAATTTAATGCGTCTGCCTGTTATACCGATTGTAGGAAGCAGTAAGAACGAGGCAGGTGTGATATCCAGTGAGATGAGATGCGTACCACATTTTCTGAAAATGGGTCGACTGGCATACACAGAGAGCATAAAGTCAACGTTTTTCTCCTAAGGAACGAAATTACGCTAAAGACGGTAGACGCACAGCATTCAAGTGACCTAATGCCGCAGTCACGGAGTCTTAAAATGTGCAAAATGCTGAAGAATAGCCTAATGTAATATATATATATATATATATATATATATATATATGTATCGAATATACAGACACCCTAATGACACACCTACGCATTAACAATATATTAATTTTGTAAAATGCAGGGTTCAATTATTTGGATGCTTGAAATGTATCACACGCGTGGCGAACGCTTTTGATAAATGATTTTGTGGGGTTAATAATGATTGCATCGTTTATCTGTTTTAATACACAAGTGTTTTCTTCATGCTTGTTACTGGCACCACATCTCGGAACGCATAAGAGAGCAAATAAAATTAAGACAATGCATTAAATGGCAAGAGAATGTGAGGGACAGTGAGGAACAGAATATTTTCGAAAGTGTTAAAAATCGTGTGATCTTTCATAACCACGCCCCTTCTTTCGAATGATGTCTGCTGGGTCGATACAGCCAACCGCAGCGAACAGGCAGCCGGCATAATTCGGTAGCAGTCGGTAAAGATCGGTAGGGCCCGTGACTGCGTCGTTCGCTAGCTCCCCCGCATGTCACCATGACCGTGTAAGCACGATGATACTGTTCCTACTGCTGTGCAAATACCGGTCTCCATGCATAACTACTTTTGGTTATGTGTCGTGTGCTTCTGTACGTAGGTGAGTTCACGTATCTGTATGTCGGTTACAGTCACGTTAACACAGTGCTGCTACAGGTTGTGCCGTACAGTACAGAGGAATTCGACTGTGTTACCGTGCGTGGAAAAGTTTCGAATGAGAAAATTGTTGTAGAAATGCTGTTGTGGTGGTATAGTGGATATGGCAGTCCATCGTCTTACGCCAGCTGCAGCCGTACTGTCAGTACACGTGGCGCTGACTGCTGCATCCCCGCCTTCTGCATCTGAATGACTACGGCTATGGAGTTACGGGATCTGCCGGGTATGTTCAGTTTTTAGTACATCTGTCGTATGTCGTAGTCAGAATCCTCAGCTCACAGCAGCATTTTATTCATTCACTTTGTTGTTCCTTTGTTGGGCTGTTGGTTGTAAAATCAGTAAATTAATTCCAGCTACCTACTTATTTAATTAAATTGAAGCTATGTCCGTAGTTATTCTTCTTTCCGGTCATTACAATGCAGTATTTTGTTTTAATAGTAATTAGAGTAGAGGAATAATAATAAATAAGAATTTTGATGGCTGGATCGTTAAGGCATATTTATGAATCCCCAAATAGTCTTAATGTTTCCATTGACATCTTGGTCGTTATAATTGTCATCTCATAGCTCGGTAATGGAAAACACATCGTAGACGGCGATCTCTTCCCATTTTTTCAAATGGCATCTTTTCAGTTTTGTTGGAATCTTCGTAATATATGAGTTCATTAAAGCAAACTCACAACTGATTTAGGGGAAAGAAGCAAATTTGTTTCCAAACAGCATCAAACCGATCTTCCTGTCGTGCACAGGACCTTAATTGTTCCATTAATGCAAGAGATAGAGTACTATTGCTGAGAATCCGGTGTATATTTGTTTAAGCTTTCTGTTCTGCTGGGGTGTTTATCTCGATGTATGATCTGGTTTGAAAACCAAGAGAGACAGGTAACCGGATCTCCAGAATGCAACACCAAAAACAAGAGGGTGCGCTTCTCGTATCAGAAAGAGCATACAAACGAGAGCACAAGTGCATGTGGCCTCTTTCACACTACGAACGTCCTTACCAATTAGCTTTGAACAGGGCCGAAGAAAAGGACTATCACCAGTAAAATTTGTGTAAGAAGGTTAAAACAATGCGAATTTTAGAAGTAATATAAGTAAAGACAACATAGACTTGTATTTTAAGGCACGGGATGTAATGGGGTAGAAATATATAGTAATTCAAAAGTCCTTTTGCACCTGTATGAACATCAATACATGAATGATGGTAAACCTGTTTACCCACGAAAAGGGATAAGTGTAGTAAGTGGTCCTCACGTGTTTTTACCCAAGTACCTACCCATTTTTATATTGTTAGCGAAGACATGTAAAAATTCGGCACGGGGTAGCTGTCTGTATTCCTAGTATGACTTGTGGTGGCTACCGTTTAGTTGACGGATACCACGAGGATTGTCTTTGTAGAATGAACTTCTCACTGGTCCCACATCAGGGGGCGGGGTGAAATAAGATCGGGCGATCTCGATGTCCATTCCAATCAATCGTTCCCAGAACACGTCTTGCAGAGGCACCACCGAGGCAACACCGCCGTGTTGAAGGCAATCACATGTAATGCCTTCCGGACTCCAGTGGCCAGTGAACTGGCGCAGGATCAGTTGCACAAAGGCTTCAAGTTTACAGTGTCCTCAAAGAACATGGAATCGATTATCTGACATCGTGATATTGCGCACCATACGCCAACCTCTCGATCGAACAGTGGCGTCACCGTAACCAAACACAGACGAAACGCCGACGAAACGCGACTCTTTTGGTAGTTGAAGTAGTAGGATAAATAGAATTAATATTAATCGCAGAAACGCGTGACTCTAGAATATCTTCGGCATTAGTGGCAACGAATTATGTACAGTCGGAAGCGTTGCATATGCGCACAGTTTTTCGTTCGTTTCATTTCTTCTGTTGATGTTTTTAGTACAAATGCAGGTTGGTTTTTAAGCGTTCGCTGTGTTGATGGATGTGGGGAATACACACACACACACACATATTCACATTTCATGGATCCATCATCTGTTCAATGACGGCTTGAATATGAAATTGGTCGTACACAGTATTGGATTGTGATATACAACGTCATCCTAGTAATGAACAATCACAAATCTCACAAAGTTTAACAATAAAAAGCACAAACTATTACCACATACACGAGTCAAATGTATAGCACAAGTACAATTATAAATATAATAATATCTATACATCACAAGATTTTGTACAATCCATAGCTATATACAATCTCCATGGTATAATTAATAAACTTAAAAGTTCATTATTGTTCTAAGAGTTAAAAATGAAGACATAGTTAAAAATAGTTAGATGCTAATTAATGTCACAATTAATAGTAAAAACTTATCTGTTGAGTAGAAGGCATTCTATACAAGGTATCCGCTTTCTTCTGCAGTTTGCGAATATTGTCGAACTTGCGGGTAACATTATGCGATCGGAATGTCCATTACTTTGTCCTCTTTTACCATTAATGGCCTACCAGATCTCGGAATTTCAGCTTCGGATCCGTTTTCCTAACTTGTACATTCCTTGCACCACATGTGATACATGGGATTCGAGAAATATTGCCGCAAACATTTGCTTGAACCTTACTGTGCCATCGCTCCTATAATGAAACATGTGTTCCACCAAACCAGCAGAGCCTCAAGTATCAATGCCAGTATTACAGCACTTGCACGCGATGGAATAACTGGTTAAGGGAATGTAACGTTATTATGCCACTTTTTATTTTAAAACTGAAGAGTGCAATATCGTCTGAAGAACTTTTGTATACACCATTATTTTAGTATTAAGGCTGTTTCAAGTATACATTTCTCACGGTATTCCAACACAGCCAGTGAATAATCTAGCATTATAACCTTTTGGCTATTAATAGTTATAAAAGCATAACGGTTTTCACAGACTATGAAACAAGAGTAGAGTTTTTTTAAATCAAATTTGCTCCACTTTTTATTTTGCCGTCAGATGCAGCTTTAATGCTATATGGATGGTGAAAAGAAAATTAGAACTAATACAATGGTATGGAATGTAATATCAAAATCATGTAAAGTAACTGGATGCTAACACATTCCTGGTTACTGTGTTTTATTTGGTGACGCTGTCATTGAATGAGACTGTAGAAGATGAAAGTAAATCCTTGCACAAGCTCTCTCTGATGTGATTCCTTGTTAAAAACAGTCGAAGACGTTTTGAAACATATATCGTGAGATGTTTAATTTTCGAGATTCCCGCCACCGTCAAATGGCAAAGGGCATTGACTGTCGAAACCATGAGTGCAACACTGCTACAGTAGAATTTGTCGCATTCAATTCCTGCCAAACATCTGCTCCATTGTGTGCTGGAGGACAGTGGTGCTGAAACCACAACCTGTATCTCACGACTAGAGGCACATCTTTAGGTAGCAGAAGGAGCTCATATGAATGAGTGACGAACCACGATAGCAGCCAATTTGACTCCGAAGTTGACTTGATGCCCACTCTGGTGGAAAGCATAAGGATTGCTGGTGCCCAGAGGTGACTGCCACGGACGTCAAACATGCTTCACATGTCCGCAGACTGCTGTGTCAATGGAGCTTAATGTATCAGTTCGTAAAACTGCATCCGCAGAAAAGGATTGCCTGGAAGCAGCTATGCGCTTCTCGAGTAGTGGCATGGGTGCGCTTTATCGTGGCGAAGAACCTCGAGGGCCCTCGCCTGGGATCGTTCCAATTCTCGCGTGAAACTGCTTGAGTTTCTCTGCGGCTCTTTTTCTACAGCTGCAAGTAAGACAGCTTAATTGGCCATGTTTGTACATTCCGTGGGCGATTTGCAGTTATAAGTGCTGCAGGTGTTAACACTTTCTGTCTCTCGGAGGCGGTGGCTCTAATCGTCGAAACACGTAAGCGCCTGGTTTACGTCGATCAGGATAACATAGTGAGTATGAATCACGCACCAGCAGTAGCTCGACAGTTACAGGCCCTAAGGGTTAAGGGTTCAGAGCATGTCGTAGTGTTCGTCGTGTGCATATTACGTTATCATTCGATGACAAGTGAGCGCTGCTGTGCACAGTGTACCTTCATTACATCTGCCAACGCGAAGTGTGTCATACAATCCGACGGCCAGTTCTGTATCAAGAACATTTTAGGACACGCGTTTCGTATTAACTCCCGTTTTTTTTTTTTTTTTTTTTTTTTTACAAGGGGTCCCCTTTTACGCGCCCTTTTCTTTTCGCTTTGTGT
>Ga0123355_10012865_pt1 | contig 12989 bp, 10 predicted proteins | sample TergutEmb28metaG_3_FD_89872 | JGI IMG/M metagenome (GOLD analysis project Ga0123355, IMG submission 89872) | Embiratermes neotenicus P1 segment gut microbial communities from Petit-Saut dam, French Guiana - Emb289 P1 | ecosystem: Host-associated > Arthropoda: Insects > Digestive system > Gut ... | reverse complement strand
TTAATGAACAACGATTTTCGCATTGAAAAAAAAACATAACAAAATCAAAGCGGATACGGCCCCAACACCCCCCCCCCCCCCCCCCCCCCCCCCCCCCCCAAAACTCACTTCTCAGACCAGACAGCTCATAGGATTCAGGATTTCCATTCATTTATAATTGAGGCTGTTGGCAATGAGTGGAAGAGGAGCCCTACATCGTAACACGGAATCTGAACCAAGGTGGTGGTGGTGGCGTGTCTGGTATTTGAAACATTCACAATAATAGAGTATCAAGAATAATAAACTGGATCCAGGAAACACCACTTGCACAGAGACTAACATTTCGCCCCTCAAACACTCAAACACCAAGTCAACACAATGACCAACAGCATAGTATTAAGAACATGGGTGATCAGGAAACAAAGATTTAACCTTTTGGCGCCGGAATTATTTTTTTAATTTTAGCACACTCTGTATATAAAATGTGAATATTCCAGGAACAAAATACGTTAGAATTATAAAACAAACTGCATTTTGAAGAGGAAAAAACGTAGACTATATACCATGTTTAAAATATTCAGTAACTGTATCTGTTGAATAAATATATAAAATGAAACGTTTAGAGGTTGGCGGTGCGGTACGAACACTATAGTCGTCATTAGACGTCAAAAGGTTAAACCCCAGCAGCAAAAAGTTAAACTTAAGTCACTACTATGTTTCTCTTGACAACTTCTGAAACCAAGGAAAAGTTTATGTTCCAATAAAGCCATAGAGAAAAAAAAAAAAAACAATTTACAGTAACTACATACATATGAACATGTACATGCATACAAGCATCAGTAGTCAGGGAAGAGCTGCAAGTTTTCTTCACAAAGGTTGCACAGAAAGTTCCACCAAACAATTTTTATTGCTAATAATTTATTACAAAATACTCTGAACATACTCACAGGATAACTACATGGATGTATCAAACACCTCATTTTTTCTACATTTTCTCCATCAACCTCAACAGCCTTGTGCCAGTGACAACAGCATCTATCCCCTTTTTTGTACCAGTCTGAATTTTGTACTTGCTGGTCACTTCTTCAGTAATGATGCCTTCATCCCCAAACCTTTTCCCATGAAATGCACCTCTGAGGGCTCCAAAAAAGACGAAATCTGAGGGAGCGCACCTGGGCTGAATGGTGGGTGGGGAATAACAGTTCATCTGAGTTTTGTGACTGCTTCTTGTGTTTTCAAACTTGTGTTTGTTCAAGTGTTTTCAGGTTAGAGGAGGATTTCATCAACACTTTTGTGAGGATGAACTCAATCTGAAAGATTTTAAGAGTTTGACTGTACAGATCTTAGTTAATGGTTTGACCACATGGCATCATCACGTTGAAGCAATGCCTGAGTAACTGTAGTTGTTGGCCAGCGAGAGCATCATCGTATGTCACTAAGCTCCACTTGCCCTTTCTCAGAACCTGCAATTCATGAAGCTCAACAACGAACAGTGCTTTTATCAACAGCTCTGACATCGCATACATTTTAAACCGCTTGTGACTGTTCCCGATTTCTTTTCTACCACAAGAAACTCAGCAACAGCCCATTCTTTAAAAACCCACATCACCATACCACACCATTTTGACAACACCCTGCACATGGGTGTGAAGATGTATGGTTCTGCGGCACTGCAGTACGGTGAAACAGGATATTCAAAATTAGGCACAGAAAAAATGTCAATGCTGTTGATTTTGACTGACGTATAGAGTGTGCTACAAAGCTTTCTGGGCAATCCTCATAATATGGCTTAAATGGCACATGCCAACTGTATAAATTCCCAAAATATTGCCTAATACAACACAATTTACAGCTCCCTGTATTTGTTGTCATGGTTAGGGGATTGTGTTACAGCTGGTCTTCAAATCATTTGGATTTATCCTATTCAATTCTGTTGCCAGCAATACTCTCTGTGTTTGAGTCCCACAAATATTTAAACCATATGATGTCCAAGAGCCAGTAATGCCATCCCTGTGCCAAAATGCAGATGAAAGGTAAAAGTAAAATCACACATATTCTTAACAATCATTTTACAATCACTCTAGCTTTCACAAAGTAACTAGCATCAAAATTTAAAAAACAGCATTATGGTCTGGAAACAATCAAACTCCCACTATCTACAGTCACTATATGCAAACTACTAGAACACTCTTTTTTTGTTTTAAGGGCATTATTTAACAATGCTGTCAATTACCACAATTGCACAGCATCAGCAGAAGTGAGGTCAAGCATATAAAGGGCACTGATATGACACTTAATACACAATCTGAATGTGATGATCATTCGTATGTTTGTGGTGGAAGAATGTGCGGGGGAGAATTATGATGTCACAAGCATTCTGAGAGAGGATACGATAAACCTCAGCTCTATAATGCTAGTGAGTGACCAATTTCTTGCACCAGAAACTTTCAATCTTGGAGAATACGGCACCCAGCATCCATTTGATATGCTAGGTTCATTCCAGTTACTCTGGAAATTATATCAAAGACAAAAAAAAAAAAAAAATGCAAACCAGCTGTTTAATCTGCACAGATTCTCTGTTACACTATTCACTTTCAAAGTTTTTGCTGTTATCACTAAATGTTATCAGACTATCACCATAGTTGGGTTGAAGTTCAGTGCTTTGGAGACATGCCATTTCTAACATCTAAGTCAATGTTGTACAAAACCACCAGCACTGACACACACAATCATACACACATCCTCCCATGATTCTTCCATTCTGATCAGCCACTGTACTGACCAGTTAATCAACCGTCAAAACAACCCCCCCCCTCCTTAATAGCTTCACATAAGTGAGATGCTTAGATGCAGGCGCGCACGCGTGCACACACACACACACACCACGGCCAAGGATTGTATGGTGGTGCCCAATATTGTGGGTACCTGGAATGGCTTACTTCATTTTAGCATATTGGCACCAAGAATCTGGGGGTAGCTACTAAACATTTTGTCACACCTGCTTCACAAAAGAGCCAGAAATGTGTCTAAAGATTCCCCAAAATATGCACAATATACATACAACAATTGTAAAATTTGCAGAGCCAGTGCATATTCCAGCAGCATTACGTGTTGATTGTACACATTGTTGGACATACTTAGACAAATAACTGAATAAAATGCATGCTATAAACAACAATGTGAAGTTTATAGCCACAAAATTTTTAAGGGTGTGCTGAATGAGCTACTCTGAATGTCCACGGGTAATTTTTATGGGGGGGGGACCAAATAATGTGGCTCCTTCCTCCCCCCACACATCTCCTATTTTCTTTTATTCAACCAACCAAATGCAACATAATATAAATAACCATACAGTTTTATTAACACTCTGGATATATTTCGGTGTTACAACACCATGCTTAGGGAGCTCACACCAAGTTCTTTAATTTAATCAGCTCAAATATACTGAATTACATTCGTAATGTTTGCCCAAACGGTGCATCTCAGAAACACTCAATCTGTACAGTGATGGTCTACATAACTGGTTACACATTAAAATATGTATACATTATATCTTCACATCAGTATAAAACAGCTAAATATAAAATTTAGTTAAACTCTGTTATTATTGACGTGTTGTAGCAAATTTCAACTGTATACAAGCATCTATCATGTGTTTGGTCCACTGTGGCCCATGTCGTTGTATGACTTGTAGTACGTGCAGGAGTCCCACTCATTAGAGTGATGCCCTTTGTCTCAAGATTTTTTTATTAGCCAGTTCCCGTCTGTAGAAATTACGTCCAAGAGTACAGCTGTTTAGAATAACAGGTACAATTTCTAATGCTTTCATGCGGTGTTCAGTTAAATACACAATATGAACAGTAACAATGACACATTAATAATTCATCAGTTTTGTAAGAAAGGCTTCATATCGAGTCTGTGTGTGTGTCTCAACCTTCGACTAACACTAACCCACAGCTCTGTATGGTTAGTGTCAATAGATTGGCTAACCTGGCAGACTCACTGAACAATCAACATGACATGACCCACTGTCTACTGATGAACAATCTATTTTTACTAAATAGCTGTGAAATTGTTGTTATGAAATGAATGTTATACCTGACCTTACAAGGTTGTTACACATCAAAGAAGCACTTAAATGTAATATTAAGTCATGTATGTATATAACAAAGTAGGGCTATCCGTAATTCCTGATTTAGAAACAGTTGTGTGTCCCCTACACCAGACCGATTCCTGGAAAAAAGCCATACAAAGGGTCTACCCCTTCACAAATGACAATTTAGCACAACACACCAACAAACGATTGTTCATGGATTTGCCATTAATACACACATGTTGGGTGTAGGTGGATTTGCAGTCTTCAAATTTTAATCATAATCTATCACACAAAAGACCCCAAACCTGTATCAGTGAGATAAAGTTGTAGCTACTCATGCTATTGTAATTAATTACAGATGCACAAATCCTGGGCACGGGGTCACCTGGGCAAATAAGTTTTTTTATGATGGCACCTAATGCTTGTAGATTCTCAATATGAAACTTGCATCATGTCAACTTTTTGGCACCTGTAATTTTGTGGTGCCTCCTAGATTTTTTTAAAACATGTGGAGACATTTTTAAGTGTGGACTCCCGGTATTGATGATTATACACCTGCTTTGTATTCAAAAGCTTCTACCCTGAACAAGGAGACAGAAGGTTCCCTGAAAATGCAAGTAATCACCCATGAAAATATGGTGTCATACAGAACACCACCACCATATTCACAGTGACAGAAATCTCAAAACCCATCTACCTCTTTACATGTTTTAATCATGCACTGCCCACTGCAAAGGTTAATTCATACTGAATTATGGCAGGAAGATTACAAATGGTGAAAGAAAGAATGTGCAAGCAGTCATGGTAGAACTTTACAACACAGTTATCAAGTACAGCTGCAGTTATATTCTAGCATTACTTGATTACTTAACTACACACTAACTACATCAGTACTCACACACATGCACACCCATGACGTTAGAGTGGGATATACAGTTGTTTCATTTTGGTACCAAATGAAAGCCTTTTCAGAACAGTATTCAGACTAATCAAGAATTGGGGGAGCTATATAGTAGAAGGTATTAAGAAGAAGAAAGTGGAATGGATTTGAAGTGTAGTAAGAATGGATCAGGGAAGAACAGTTAACAAAATATTTGAGAGTAAACTGGAGAGAAGTAGAAGGGGAAGACCTAGATTCAGATGGCTGGAAGATGTAGAGGAGGATCTATGGGAGATGAAAGTTAAGAGATGGCGACAGAATGCAGTCGATAAGGAAGAAGAGGCATCCATAATTAAGGAGGCCATGGTTCTCAGAGGGCCATACATCCAAGGAGTAAGTAATTAATCAAGTAAGTAAATTATTCAGAGGCAGTACAATGACTGTGTCACTGTGTGATACATGGCTGTCAATTTCCGAACCTCAATCATCAAGTGGTACTCATTACGAATAACAATCCACCTTTCTAACCACCACCCAGCCATTACAGGAAAACAGTATTTTCCGAATACATCATTTACGTACCGGCAAAAATGTTAAATTCAATCATTTCATGATATTAACGTGGGTCTTCCGCCATAGACATAGCCAGCATCGTGTAACTATCCCGCAACTTTCCTAATTATTTTATTATAAACTTAGGTTCCTTTCACAGGATTCTTACTCTGCGAAAGTAAGAGCAGGCAAAACACACATCATAAATGTTCCAAACATATAAATTTTACATCTGGAACGCATACGTGTCTAAATAATTCTCGCACGGCCACATGTGTTGCTGCAGACGCTCAAGAAGATGGTGGTGCGTAAGCAAGCGCACCAGTCCGGCTAAGATGTTCCAGCATATATATATATATAAGTAGGTATTTTAGACTTCTGAGCAACTTACCGATGATTTGCTTTTGCTGGGCAGCCTTTGGTTGTTCAGGCTGTTTCTCCGGGTCAGCCATGACGTTCCGGGTGGTGGAAAGGTGTTAAAACACGCCGAGCCGATGTTCCTCCTTCTTCCTTGCAGCTTTGGTAAATTCCTTCTCAACATGGCGCGTTGCGTTCAGACAGCAGGAACGTTGACGAGATTCGGCGATTGGTTGATTAGATATGACGCCAGCAAAGCTCGCTGATTGGACATCATGCATTTATCTGCCGCGTATAAAGCTCAAAGATGATACAAATTATTTATTGATTGGAACGTTTCCCTACAAAATATTTTGTAGTTTTGTTGTATATTGGACAGTGTTATATAATTTAATCATTCGAAATCCCTCCTTTCGGAATTAATATGCATATGTATAGCAGCATAAAATGGCACTAATAATACTAAAATATTCATGATTAAAATGTCAGTAATTGAGAGCGAACTGGTTTTTAGGCTAGTAGGATGACCGTGAAACCAATGTACGAACACAAAATCTAATAGTGCAGTACCCAAATCTTTTATGTTAATGATTTGGATAAACTTGTGCGAATCTTGATCCGTCAGGGTAACATTCAATAATTATCGACTCATCAAAACTGTCCTCAACAAGCTAAAAAGCCAAAAATACATAACGATTAGTTTACATAACGATTACATTGAGAAACAAACTCTTTGCATAAACCATTTTATTCCTGTCCTATCAGAAATTTTTTCCCCCAACATCTGCCAAATTTCTGTCTGTATTTCTTTACCATATTCTGTACAGATTTAGATAGGTCATATGAGGTACCTATAGTTCCTTGTGTGTAAGTTTTCTGAAACGTTTATTTTTTAATAATATTTATTTTGGTGTAAGAGGGGGTTTGATTTGTTTTAATCCATCAATTTCAAAGCCGAGAAGCAATGATTTACAATTTTATTCGTACTCGGTTTTTCATAGCCATCGTGCTTTGTACTTTCCGATACAGAGTTGTTGATAATTATCTTAGGGCTTTGAAGACTAGAGCACGCTCAGTGCGAAATTGTTAGTTAGGGTTAGCGATACAAATAATTACAGACGTGCTCATTCTGGCATGTTGTTTTATAATTCAGAAAAAGTGCAATATGCTATTTAAATTGTTAAGTGAATAATATTCTGTGCCGAACTGAACCTCTTGCTTTAAAGGTAAGGCTATACATACTATTTCTTTCAGAGTGCCTTTCGTTTTGGCTGCACCAAATTTGCAAAATAATCTTTGGTAACGGGTGTGTAGTTCGGAATCACCGATCTAAATCGAGAGTAGAGTATGTGGGATCCATGGCTTTTCAACTGTGGCTGAGTACCACAGACTTCCGTACGGTAATACAGTGGCTGAGTACCACTGACTTCCGTACGGTAATCTATGCGTTGTACCTCTTTGTAACAGTGGTTTGGTGGTGTGCGAACATGGGTGGTGTTGCCTGAATATGTTGAATTTGGAGAAAGCTGTATTTTCGTCTTGTATTTTGTGTGGAATGCTTGCAGTGTATTATATATCAGTGTATGTTATAGTATCGGTTATCGTAGCACTTCCTTTAATCATCTATTTGGAAAGTAAAGTGAACCGGTCCAAGATTCATGTGCGCGGTATCACGAGTCCCTCAGCTCTTCAGAAGCTTATTATTTTTTTTCGCTTGTGGTCACACTCTGCATTGATCTGGGTTATGAAAACTTGTCAGCAATTGCGACCAACCTCGCAAAGAAGTGGGACAAGTGAGGTGTCTACTTATGCTGAAGAAAGTAACCTCACCTTGATGGAAACCCCAAAGGGAAATGACACAAGCAGGCATGATTCTGGATTATATGGAGAAAATTTTGAATACAGTCGAAGGAACAACTTCAGTCCTTACTCATCATGCGATTCAGTGCGTAGTAGTACCACATTTTATAGCAGGAGCCAGCGGTCATTGCATCGGACACCCAGCAAATCGTGTGGAGATACAGGCTTTCTTTCCAAAGATTCACCATGGGGTAAAAGTGTGAGTCCGAAATTAAGAAGTCATGGCGTAGGCGTGAAAACTGTGCAAACTGTTGCAGGCCCTCTTCTGGCTTCAACAAGATTCAATATCAGTAATAATATAAGGTTAGTAGACAGACAAATTCATGCTTTGTTGCTTAGTATTATATTGCTCCTACAGTAGTGTTGCTTATTGAAGTGATATGTTGTAGGACATATGGAGATGTAAGCAGCCCAGGATTGAGTAGTCGCGTGGCCCATTACGCAGAAGACTCAAAAACGTTGACTCATCAGAAACAGTATTCAGGTCCAGGACAGTTTCCTCTCGTTCAGCTAGATCATTCTGCATCAAGGTTACCCATTCTTCCTTACCACAAACTTCGGAGAAGTGTCCACGTTCCTGTTACTGTCAGGATTGCACCTCCTCAGTCCTCAGATGCAAGGTATATCACATGGGCTAATATTGCAGTGTTGGTCTGTTTAGCATGTTTTCATTCGACATCTACAGAAAACAGTAGAAATGCAGTTTGAAGTGCAAAAGTAAGTTCTGTTATAAGAAATCTTTATTTTCGCTAGTACACTTATACATGCCTTGGTAAATGTCAAAAATTGCAAATTGAACATAATTTATTTATATTCTATAGATCATAGAATTATGACATAAATGTAGAATGTATCATGATATAATATAATAGAGTATTTGTTTGTGAATGCAAATATATGTGTAAGTACACAATTAACAATTGTTTCTAGTCAGAGCAAACAGTAATGGGCTCACAGGATTATCAGGAGTGAGAGAGCTTAACATATTTATGTAACAATATAAACTTTCTAGGACAGGTAGATGATTAATTAGTAAATAAATTCATTCTAGTAAACTTGTTTAGTATACACTGAGCTTAGTATTTGGTATATGAACGTTGTATCTGTGTCTTGTTGTGTTGCATATATCTGAATAGGTCAGCATGTTTCTGTGTTGTCCAAAACAAATGATGGTAGTGAAAGTATTTGCTGGCAAGTGGAGGAGTGGTAACCTTATTGATCATTTCCCTACAAGGGACATGCCATTTCTGATGGTTTTAGTTTGGATATAAGGTGCTTTTATGGTGCCCAGTTCTATAAAACTCATGTTTCATATGACGTGACAGAACAGAAATATGCAAGCCAAGGTGCTTGCCATGTGTCAGTATGTCCTAGTGTGTCTTCTTGTTTGACATTCATGTACTTTGCTATCAGGTTTCTGAGCAAGTCACAGATTTTGGGTGCAAGTTCTGTAGAGGACCAACATCCTTCAAAGTCTGTTTTGGAGGTTCTAAAGGAGATGTCTCGTAAACGCATCTATGCTGAGGTAACCATACATATATTTACCTAATTTCACAAATGTATAAACTTCTTTGCCATCAGTTCAGTCTTTAAAAGCAGAACTAATTGTGTAGTTACTAGTACATAGTATAGCTGTGTACAACAGTGGACCTACCAAGTAAAAATATATTATAGAAGGATAATATGGGTAAAGATGGTATTTTTTTATGTATGAGGTAGGTATAAAGAATTATGTGCTGTGTAATTACACTTTTCCCATAGCGTGAACTTTTCTTTAACCCTTTCCCCTCCCTAACGCTCCAAAGCGCTCGGGATTTAAAAGTCCCCTCCCCTCTAAACGCTCTAAAGCGTTTCTGGTATAGTACGTAAATTTAAATGTCCCGTGAAAAAACTCGGCTCTTCTGCCCAGGCACTAGCGATTTAAATGGAACGGGGAAAGGGTTAAAGGCTTAAGTTTGTAACATAACATAAGGTATTAGAAGTAATGAGTTCCAGGTAAATGTTACAAAAACAGCAATTGTATTGTAGTGTCTAGTTGCCATATAGTTTCTGGGTCATGTTTAAGAAATATTAACCTTTACATTACATGTGTCCTAGCTGTAAGACGGCATTTAAAATCCCCCGGGGCTCGAGCGTCCTACTGGTAGGACAGCCACAGCCTAAGCCATTTAAATATTTCGCTCTCAATGCCTCAAAACTGACGAGGAAGATAGAAGGACGTGGGCTCAAATTATACGTGGACAATTTATTTTCTTCCCCTGAATTGTTTGATGACTTGGTGAAGAAACAAATATACTGTTGTGGCACTTTCAGGCCGAACAGGAGAGGCATGCCGCAAGACCTAAGACGGAAGAAAACGAAACTGAAAAGGGGAGACATTCGTGTAAGGACCAGGGCTTATTTGATGGCAATACTGTGGTGGGACAACAACATATGCATGTTGACTAATATTTGCAATGCCCCAGCAGAAAGTAATTTCTGCAATGAAAGAGGAAAAGCCATGAAGCTGCAAATTGGATGAAAAAATTGTTCATTCATCTGTTAGACCTGGCCATTCTCAATAGCTGCATTCTTCATTCCTCGTGTGGGGGTAAGAAAATGTCATACAGAGATTTTCGATATACCCTAGTGAGGAATATGTTGGCTCATGCTGGACCAGAACGGAGAGTACCAAGGCCAGACCATCTGATGTTGAATCCCACGTCGCTAGGCTTGAAGTCTGCGACAGCAAACATTGGTCTATCCCGCCTGAGACGCAACTGAATTGTTGCGTGTGTAAGGCCAGGGGTGTGACACAGAAAGTGTTCGTGAAGTGCCATAAGTGTGAATTGGGACTGTGTGTTAAAAAAACATGTTTTGAAGATTACCACACTAAGGCACAGTTCTAACAGCATCAGGCGCGACCTCCTTAAGAATGAATTGCTCACTCACATTTTGGATGCTGCTGTTTGCATAATGAAGTGTGAAGATCAACTCAGCACGTGATTGTTGCACACGAGTTGCAATGTGCATTGAGGTTGACAGTGGAGTTTCCGAGCATTCATTGTGAATGGTAACAAATTTGTCCTTTCTATGTAACAGATTTGTCATTTAAACATTAAATTAAAATAAGAATAACCTTAAGTAACTTTGCGTCTTTGTTACCATTCACAATGCTTTTTTATTTGTAGACTGAAACAGCTGTATCTTGGTAACCAGTCATAATTAAACACATGTTCAAATGAACTTATTTTTCTCACAGTGACTAATACTACCATTTCCCAAAATATTGATCCTTCTTCTTGAATCACCCTGTGTACTAAATGAAGGTTTAGTGTGTGTGTTTGTGGCTAATGTAACTCATAGGAAAATAAGATACGTGCTTGAAATATTGGCTGTAGTTTTCATATGATTATGAGATGTGTTCAAAATCAGTCCACACAAATGGGATCAGCCTATGGGAAAGGTGTTGGGTGTTGGATAGTTGACATGCTTGATGTGAGTGACTGACATTACATGGTTACCCTTGTTACTGTGTTTTCTGTGGGGTATGCTCTAGGGCTCATGAGAAAGGCTGCAATGGTGACCATGTGTGTTCTCTGTGAGGCATGCATTGAGGAAGAAGAAGCACAAGCATGAAGCTTGTAACACACTATGCATTCAGATGAGCAGTGGGCATTTCATACATAGTGTGGTATCTGTGAGGTACAAGCTGAGGCTGAAGGAACTGTTGAGTGTTGAGCCGATAATATAGAGTATGTTCATGTGAGCATTAAGCGTATAGTATAAAGTGCAGTCTCTGTGAGGTGTTAGCTGAGTATTAGGAAACAGGCGAGCATGAAGAACAGTAGTTGTTGGTCAGTAATAATCGGTAAGAATTATATGTTTACAATACAATAATAATTAAATAACCATTGTTGTATTCAAAACTGGTCTGCAGAAGGGGGTTGGTTCACAGGATTTTCATTAATTGGTCATTCATTAATGGTCACCATGGTTTCAGTGATTACTGGTTGCGTTATGTACTTGTGGGAAAGAAAATTTGAGCAAAAGTATGGTTGCCATAGGCAACGTGTGTGTGTGTTTTCAGGAAGGTATACACTGAGGACTAAGAAAAAGTTGAGCATCAAGAATCTTTGTCACAATTGCCATAATTACTTGGTGTCTTATGAGTGAGATATACACTGAGGAAGAAGAAACAGTTGAGCATGGAGGATATAATACAGAGCCTTTTTGTTGAGCACTGAGCATAGAATAACAGAGTTTGCTCTCTGTTAGGTAGGAGATGAAGCTTAAGACACAGACTGGATTGTCTAATGGTACTATCCATTCTGTGAGTAGTTTGTTACAAAGTATGTTTATATGCAAAATGTGATTTGATGCAAGCCCTGTCAAGGACCAGGTGCATCACTAGTTGTATCATAAAAGAGAGAAAGTAGCAAGAGGATGAAGACATTTTGATAATGAGAAGTTTGATAATAGGGCAGTATCTTAACAAGAGTTAGTGACTATAGTGAGCAAGAGCTGAGTCATTCTCTTATGTCCGTGATATTGGTATAGAGTATGCAGTTTTGTATCTTTTCCAGATTGATGACAGTGAAGATGATGACATAATAAAGAGACAGCGTATGGGAGAAGGACACAGCATTATGGACCGTAGTTCAAACAGCCAGCCAGTTCAAGATGATGTCATAACTGTGTATGTACTGTGTACCAGTAGTGATATGCTTAGTAAGTGTAGTAGCTAGGCTGCAGACTGGGCAATAGAGAAATCATGATTCAGTTCTCAGTAGGGGAAAGATACTTCTTGTTTCTTGAGCCCTCGGGTAGCGTGCCGCAAGGGCAGCGCCTCTAGATGTCGATCAGAGGGCCCGCACAATTCTGTCGCCAGCCCTTTGAGCAGTCGAGCTCCAGACAACGGGGTTTCATGGGAATAGTTAGCCAACCAAAATACAACACAAGATAAAATAACCCAAAGTGATTGTATTAACAATCTCAACATTAAATAATAGAAAACAATGAACAACGTAATAAATAGTAGAATTGAAACACAATCTTACGAACCCGCGCAGGGCCGGATGCAAATTACCCAATACAATGGCACATCTATCGGCACAGCGCAAATACACAAAATATACACAGGAATTTACAGCCGATTAAAGCGTCAGTACAACAGTTGGCCCATGCAAACTTACAACACAGAAGGGGCCAATCTACAGCGGACCAAAACACATACATAGTTTATCATAACCGTCCGCTAGACACGGCTTACATCATGCGTAACAT
>Ga0123355_10012864_pt1 | contig 12990 bp, 10 predicted proteins | sample TergutEmb28metaG_3_FD_89872 | JGI IMG/M metagenome (GOLD analysis project Ga0123355, IMG submission 89872) | Embiratermes neotenicus P1 segment gut microbial communities from Petit-Saut dam, French Guiana - Emb289 P1 | ecosystem: Host-associated > Arthropoda: Insects > Digestive system > Gut ... | reverse complement strand
GGGGGGGGGGGGGTGGTGAGGGGCATTGGACAAACAAAAGAATATTTTATTGTTTGTTTTTAATATTTTTGTTGCCAAATATGACGGGTACTTACTAAATTTATTTCCTTGCTAGTGGCAAAACAAAAAGGCGAAAAACATCTTATTACTAGAAGTGTGCAGAATTCCCTTATACAGCAGTACTGTAAATATTGTAATCACATTTACCATCAGACATTCCTTCAAAACTTCACACAATTTCAACATTTAGAACACTGCATACATTTACGTATATTTAATTGTGTCGACACAGAAAAGGGATCCTTTCTTCAAAATTTGGCACCGAAAAATTTGTTTTTTTACTGGTGTTCTATGAAGTCAAATTAATTGACAGCATCTCGCTGCCGGAATTTGTAACACACAATCTGCTATACACAGGCAGATTTATGGCATTTTTGTGTTTATTTTCGTCCATGAAAAAGAGGTGTACTTTTTGAAACTCGGCTTTTTAACACCAGGCGGTACCAGTAAATTGATTACATACAGTGACACATATTAAGCCATCTTGACATATTAAGAGGATTGCATTTTCCAAACATCGCTTCCTAATATGTCTTTGGCATATATATTTAATTGTTTACTGGTTATTTTTAACGGCAAATAAAATTGTGCTATAAGGAGCATATTTAATTCAGACAGACCTATCAGCTGTGTCTATCTCTGTCCGTGAAAGATGTACTTCATAGTCCACGTCCCTTTGACCAGTAACGGTACCACATGATTTCAGTTACAAAACAAGCAACTGCAAGTATATATCCCACAATCAACAGATAGAACGCCATCTGCACGTGTCTGATTTTGATAGCAGAGTACGTGTCATCGAAAGCAGGAATATCCAACTTTACCTTCATTTTCAGTTTATCAAAACTTCTTTCCTTTATATGCATAAAAATTCCTCCCTCGAACATATGACTTAAGACGCCATCTATAAATTCAAATAACAGACTTCCCTTACTGACACCAATAGCGACGTCGACTGTTCTGACAACTCCACCATCCATTTCACATAATAAAGGTCTATTATTTTCATCCGTCCAATTTTCCCTAGCACGGTAAATTTCTATATCCAAATCTTTTATAACAGTTGAAATATTGTGATATACAGCTGCCCATATGAAGCATGTGGGCTCGTCTGGGCATTGTGCCGCGTCTCTGATAATTGCTGAGTACACAGGGTCAGAAGTTTCGTGAAATAACGTACGGAAATATTGATCGAAGCCGAATATTTTGTCGGATCTTAACATTTGTTCTACGGTTTTGATAGGTTCCTCGTATCCCGGTTCGATAAGGAATGTGGTGAGGTACGCCTGGAACACTGTGCTGATCGCAACACTGTAGCACACCCAGCAGAAGAAGAACAGACGTAGCGGTGCAGAACGTGGCTGTGTGTTTACAGACACTGACAGTACGACAGATATAATATTGGTTGTGACACTGAAAATGTTGCTGTAAGATTGGGATTGGTGCAAGTGTGATTTGTGTCCGCAGATTGAAATGCAGCTGACTGTAATGACAGCCAAGACCAGTGACAAAGCAAAACATATCCACATGTCTACTGAGAATATGTTGAAGAAACGGCTCCACCTTTGATATTTAACAGCACACGGTGTGTACCAGGCAATGCGTACTGACAAGTAACTGCGTGTATATTTGTAGAAATTTTCGAATGTAGAATCTAATGAAGCAACTGTTCCGACAATTATATTTGGAATTCCTTTGAATTTTTCCATATATCTGTCTTCTGTACGAGACACAATATGCGTTGACATATTAAGTGCTTTTCCAATTACTCTTGCTATTTCAACTTCCCATTCTTCACCGCTAAAGTACTGATGTTTAGAGTCGTTATACAACTTGTGTCCAGTCTCATACACTAAAAGGGGGAATAAAGTTACGAACATTTGAATTGGGCATCCGTGAAAATTCTTACTGAAATATCCCCTAAATATTTCGATTCTCCTAAAATCGCTCAAATTTCGTACTGTGAACACTTTCACCGGTACAGTGCCTGCAACTGGATGGCATCTGTCTGAATTCTCGTAAGGATAGGAAGTGTGCAGTTCCAAGTATGTGCTTTGTGTTGATTCCGTTGTGTTTTGTAGCAGATCGTTACCTGCGTGTTCATTGGACTTCAGGAAGAGAACAACAGCGTCCATAACGTCATAAAACCATAGGTGTTCCAGAATAGCTCTTGAAATGAACTTATTTTCAAAATGCCGGCAATTTGACACTACGGAGACAACAAATTTGGCTCTTGGATTCCACGAGTACTTCGTGTTGTCACGAAACACCAATTGATTCATCTGCCACATGAAATTTCCAATATTTTCTTCCCACACCCTACACGTTACTGATGTGAGTATAATGTAACTACCGTGTGGGTGTATTTCTTTGTAGGTATTTCCGTCCATCTTATAGCCCACATTACACACCAGTATAGGCCAGAGGTCTGATTTATGCAGTTCCTCTATCAAATATCCCTCTTCCTTATTAGTTGAGGATTCTTCCGCTAGTGGCAGCAATATAACCAGTGGACGTCCAGCAGTAAAGTATTCCTCGCTAATAAGTTTAGTGTAGTACATCTGGGAATAATCTTGTTCAGTAATTGTCGGGGATCCGTGAACTGTAGGGGAAATTACGACAACAGTAAAAATAAAAACAATTATAGCTTTTGGAGACATTTCACTTTTTGTCAAGTACATCATTTTGTGTCTGTTTGTAAGAAAATATTCAGTACTAATAAAATCTGTATCACTTTCACAGTCTGTCACAGTTCTAGTATTCCATTCTCACAACAGCCACAACTCCTCTCTGTATGTTCAGTTCTTCTGTACAATTTTCCCCTCTTAGCAATCCATCTTTTGCATGTGATAGTGGAACGGCCTTGTCTGTAGGCAAACAGAGAGCAAAATACAATACACATCTCACAATGTCATGTCAGAAAATTTTTGTTTCGTTGTGCTTGTTCCTTGGTGTGGCACGTGAATTAAAGTCATAAACCTTAATTGCTACCCATGAATATATAGTGTAGTTAATTATATGTTCATAAACAGCACAGCAGTTAAACACTTCAGTGCCAAATACGTAATATTGCCATTCATTATTATAATTTTCCAAATATATTTCGACATCAAACGCCAATGAATCTGGGTTTCTAGTTTCTAATCCAGTCTTAATACTCAGTTCCCTAAATTATGCAATGTGTATTGTGGAATTTTGGTTAGAATGACATCAGCTGATTGTTTAGTTCTGTGATATTTTGCGTCTTTTGGTAGTCATAAAAGGAAGGGCATTTCCGTTTGCACCGTTAATTTTAGACCAATAGAAAATTAGTTACTCTTAATACGGGGGCAAAACCTCAGCTTTATATTGAACTAACAACAATATTTATATACATCGTGATCTGTAATAATATAATAATAATAAAATTATTGCTATATATATATATATATGTGTGTGTGTGTGTGTGTGTGTGTTAATATAGTACAATTACAATTTGCGACAATTTTCATTAGGAATAAATTTTATTGCTTATTTTTAACAAGATATTAAAGACAGACTAACATATACGGAAAAAGGAGGCTGCTTCTCTAGGCCGGTCTCATTTTGTGTAAGACGTACCTTCTGAAGCACTTCACGTATAAGAGAAAGAAGTAAGGTTAGAAGTGACTGGAAAACGAGGGAAAGTCCTAAGAGCTTAAGGAGAATAGAGAATAACGAGAGTTTCAAGAAGAAGCACTAAATCGCACTGTCTGAGGAACTTGGTTTGGAAGAATCTATGGACTTGTCCTAAGACAGTTTGGTGGAAAGTTGATTCATATTCATTTGTGTAACGTGGTTGATTACAGAGTAACAGAGCTATATGACAAATAAACACATGTCCACTTCTCTTTTCCATTATAGGTTTTCGTTCTGCGTGCTAAAAGAAAGTGCTGCCATCTTGTGGATAGGATTCTGAATAAAGAGGGAGTTTTTCATAGTGATTTGTACGGAATACGTTAATACAGAAAAAATGACACCCATCAATTTCTGCGGAAATCCATTTCGATCTCAGCAACTGCCTATCCTCTTTATATGTTCCTTTAAACGTATTTATTGGTGGCATTTCCTTTCTTCCATATCTCATCTTTCATCTTTTTTCAATCGATTCTTTTTCCCTTTTCATTTCCACAACAAGATTATTGATATTTTATATAATCTTATAATATTAAAAAATTTGTATTTATTTACAAAAAAAAGAATTTGAAGACCTAATCAGGCTCAAAACATGGTATGGAATTATGTTCTTTAAATTTATCTGCTTTGTTTTGAGTTAAGCAGTCTTAGCCAATTTTATATGGCTAGATTTGGAAATATACTTATAATCTTCGAAGTCCCATGGTTCATTCGGACATCCACATTGAATTGATGATGCAGTACGATCGCAAATTTTGTCTCATTATGATGTTTCAGTACGGACGGACACTTGCCTCATTATGATGCTGCAGTACGGACGGACACTCACCTCATTATGATGCTGCAGTACGTATTTTGGACGTGTAGAATAAAGCAACAATAATTCACTGGCACAACTTCAGTAAAATTTCAAACATAGAGTTTACAGGAGCTGAAATAGCTCCGTAGTAACAGCTCTACAGGACGGATATCGGAAATAATGTGATTACATTGTCGGAGGAGGCAGGAATTATCGACTGTCTGTATGTGTGCCCCAAATTTCCTACATCATAACTGGAAATTGAGCTGTTCCTCCGGAACTACAGAAACTGTGTACTGAAGCTGTCCACTCCCCAAATCATAACGACGTTACGAATAGCTGGAGCTCTATCTCCTGTGCTTCATACACCTTCATGATCTGCAACCACATTACTTCCAAATTCGTATAAAATTTACAGTTACCACATAACACATGTGTTTTACGTGAATATGTGTGTTTGTATCTCATCTACACATTTAATTTTGCTTTATGCACACACAGCTGCACGTATTCAACACATTGTGATCTGTTAAATGTTTACTGTTGGCATCAAAACTGTCTGGTGCTTATGTCTTATGTTAGTAACTCTGTGTTGTTTTAAGATAAAGTTATCTTATAACCTTAATAAAAGTGATTTTTCTTTACATTATGCAGTCTTTTAGTGTTTAGACAATTACTGCGGCTAACTATTTGCTGTATACATTACATAATTGCTGTGAGAAGTTACAATTCCCGTCTTGAAATGCCAGTGCTACAGAACTGTTTAAATTTCGACTATTCGCCATGTTTGTCACACTGAACTGCCGTTAGTTTCGCTTCAGAAGAAATCAGTGTGAAATTCACAAGAATATATCAGACTGTGGTTGGTTCCTTCTTACTGTGGGAAGGCTACAAGTTATTTGAGAATTAAAGTGGATGAGATTCTTAAATGTACTCATTCGTCTCTATTTAGCGATTTGGGATTTCTTTCTAACTAGATTTTATAGTTTCTGGGAACTACACATCAGCACCTGGGATATTATGAATGTTTGAAAATTGTTAACATTAACTTTTGGAATTCATCAATTTTAACTTGCTCTTTACTTTGACAGCTGCTTACAGAGCAAATTTGTGACTGAAAGGATCCGCAAAAAGCAATGTTTGCCTTTCTCTGGCATTTCTTTGAAGGAAAATTCATTTCAATTCATTCAAAAGTGCAGATGTTTCATGTTTATCCATTATTTATTCTTTTACGAATTTTATCTTTTGTTCAGTCGGTTTCGAACCTCCAAAACTGGCAGACAGCTGTCACAACATTCAGACCGTTCAAACTTAAATTCTACCTGCAAAAGTTTCGTCTTTCGTCAGCACAAATATCTTAATCATACATAAAACATGCCGCAATATTTCTTTATATATTATATATGATATAGTATTATATATTATATAAAAACAATAATAAATCTCATTTATATGATTTATAATATTTATGTAAATAATTTTCTTCTAATAGTGCTTTATACGAGAACTGTAAAATACATAAATTTATACTCCCATTACGGTAGGAAACAGCTTTATTTGAGACTGCTTTAACACAGTACCTAATTAATTAAACCACAGGAACCTTGGTGACGTGGATAGCTCATTCAGTACAGCAACACGCTACGGTCTGCACGGTCCGGCGAAAGAATTCCTGTGGGGCGAGACATTCCTTTAAAATCCAAAAGAGCCCTGGGGGCACCCCGAAATCCCATTGGAGCACTCAGGCTATCATTCGGGTAAAGAGAATCAGGACTTGTCTTGACCACACACCCACAACGAGTGTGGCATTTAAAGAAAAATTACAGCTGTACAATCAACCCAAACTACAGCTGTACCTCCACTCAAAACTACAGCTGTTTCTCCACGCCAAATTACAGTTGTAACTCCACTTCAAATTACAGCTGTAACTCCAATCCAAATTACAGTTGTAACTGGACCCCAAATTACAGCTGTAACTGCACTCCAAATTACAGCCGTAACTTCAATCAAAATTACAGCCGTTCCTCGACTCCAAATTACAGCTGTAACTCCACTCCAAATTACAGCTACACCTCGATTAAAAATTACTGTTTTACCTCCACTCCAAATCAATGTTGTATCTGCAATCCAAATTACAGATGTACCTTGAATCCAAATTACAGCTGTACCTATACTACAAAGTAACAGCTGCATATCCACTACAAATTAAAGCTGTCCATTCATTCCAAATTACAGATCTAACTCCACTTCAAATTACAGCTGTAAATCCACTCCAAGTTATAGCTGTACCAACACTCCAAATTACAGCTGTACCTCCACTCCAAATTACAGCTTTATTTCCACTCCAAATTACAGCTGTAACTCCACTCCAAATTAGAGCCGAAACCCACTTCAAATTACAGCTGTACCTACAATTCAAATTACAGCTCTACTTCCAATCCAAATTAGAGCCCTAACTCCACTCCAAATTACAGCTGTAACTTCACTATAAAATTACAGCTGTAACTCCATTCAAAATTACACCTCTAACTCCGCTCCAAATTAGAGCTGTAACTCCACTCCAAATCACAGCTGTACCTCCAATCCAAATTACAACTGTACCTCAATTCCAAATTACAGCTGTAACTCAACTCCAAATTACAGCTCTAACTCCACTCCAAATTACAGCTCTGACTGCACTCCAAATTAGAGCTGTAGCTCCACTCCAAATAACAGCTGTACCACCACTCCAAATTACAGCTGTACTTCCACTCCAAATTACAGCTTTACTTCGAATCCAAGTCGCAGCTATACCTCCACTAGAAACTAAAGCTGTAACTCCACTCCAAATTACAGCTTTACTTGCACCCCTAATTACATCTCTAAATCCACTCCAAGTTACAGCTGTACCTGCACTCTAAACTAAACCTCTAACTCCACTCCAAAGTAGAGCTGTACCTCTAATCCAAATTACAGCTGTATCTCCAATCCAAATTACAGCTCTACCTCCACTCCAAATTAGAGCTGCACTTCCACTCAAAATTACATCTGTACCTCCACTCGAAATTACAGCTGTAACTCCACCCGAAATAACAGCTGTACCTCCACTCCAAATTACACCTGATCCTCCATTCCAAATTACAGCCTTAAGTCCACTCCAAATTACAGTTGTACCTCAACTCCAAATTACAGCTGTAACTCCACTCCAAATTAAAGCTGTACTTCCATTCCAAATTACAGTTGTACCTCAAATCCAAATAACAGATATTACTCCACTCCAATTTTCAGCAGTAAGTCCACTCCAAATTACAGCTCTACCTGAACTCCAAATTACAGCTGTACCTCCACTCCAAGTTACAGCAGTCCCTACACTCCAAATTACACCTCTAGCTCCACTCCAAATTAAGGTTGTATTTCCACTCGAAATTACAGCTGTATCTCCAATCCAAATTACAGCTGTACCTCTTTCCAAATTACAGCTGTAACTCAAACCCAAATAACAGCTGTACCTTCACTCCAAATGACAGCTGTACCTCCACTCCAAATTACAGCTTTACCTGTACACCAAACTACAGCTGTACTTCCACTCCAAATTACAGCTGTAACTCCACTCCAAATTACAGTTGTAACTGCCATCCAAATAAAAGCTGTACCTGCACTCCAAATTACACTTGTATCTCCATTCGAAATTACAGCTCTACCTCCATTCCAAATTACAGCTGTAACTGCACTGCAAATTACAACTGTAACTCTATTCCAAATTACAACTGTAAATTCATTCGAAATTAGAGCTCTACCTCCAATCCAAATTACAGCTGTACCACATTTTCAAATTACAGCTGTAACTCCACTCCAAATTACAGCCGTGCATCCAATCCAAATTACAGCTGTACCTCTATACCAATTTAAAGCTGTACCTCCACTCCAAATTACAGCTTTACCCCCATTCAAATTACAGCTTTACCTCCAATCCAAATTACAGCCGTGCATCCACTCCAAATTAGAGCTGTACCTCTACTCCAATTTACAGCTGTACGTCCACTCCAAATTACAGCTGTACCCAACTCCAAATTACAGCTGTAACTCCACTCCAAATTACAGCTGTTCCTCAACTCCAAATTATAGCTGTACCTCCTCTCCAAATTCCCGCTGTATCTCCACTCCAAATTACAGGTCTAACTCCACTCCAAACTACAGCTCTAACTCCACTCCAAACTACAGCTGTAACTCCACTCCAAATTACAGCTTTAATTGCACTCCAAATTAAACCTGTATATCCACTTCAAATTACAGCTTTACCTCCACTCCAAATTACAGCCTTGCATCCACTCCAAATTACAGTTGTGCATCCACTCCAAATTACAGCTTTACCTCCACTACAAATTACAGCTGTGCATCCACTCCAAATTACAGCTGTACATCCACTCCAAATTACAGCTCTTCCTCAACTCCAAATTACGGTTGTACCTCCACTTCAAATTACAGCTGTATCTCCACTTCAAATTACAGCTCTAACTCCACTCCAAACTACAGCTGTACCTCCACTCCAAATTACACCCGTAAATTCACTCCAAATTACAGCTGTACCTCCACTTCAAATTACAGCTGTATCTCCACTTCAAATTACAGCTTTAATTCCACTCCAAACTACAGCTGTATCTCCACTCCAAATTACAGCTCTAACTCCGCTCCAAACTACAGCTGTATCTCCACTCCAAATTACAGCTGTACCTCCAACTCCAAATTAGAGTCCAACTTCCACTCCAAATTACAGTTGTACTCCCACTCCAAATAACAGCGATACCTCCACTCAAAATTACAGCTTTTCCTCCACTCCAAATTACAGCCGTGCATCCACTCCAAATTACAGCTGTACCTCCAACTCCAAATTACAGCTGTGCATCCACTCCAAATTACAGCTTTACCTCCACTCCAAATTACAGCTGTGCATCCACTCCAAATTACAGCTGTACCTCCACTCCAAATTACAGCTGTTCCTCAACTCCAAATTACAGCTGTACCTCCACTTCAAATTACATCTTTACCTCCACTCCCAATTACAACCGTACATCCACTCCAAATTACAGCTGTACCTCCACTCCAAATTACAGCTGTACCTCCACTCCAAATTACAGCTGTACCTCCACTACAAATTACAGTTGTACCTCAACTCCAAATTACAGCTGTACCTCCACTCCAAATTACCGCTCTATCTCCACTCCAAATTGCAGCTCTAACTCCACTCCAAACTATAGCTGTATCTCCACTCCAAATTACAGCTTTACCTCCACTCCAAATTAAACCTTTACCTCCACACCAAATTACAGCTCTAACTACACTCCTATCTACAGCTGTAACTCCACTGCATATTACAGCCGTACCTCCACTCCAAATTAAACCTGTACCTCCTCTCCAAATCTGGAAATTAATCGCCTTTTGAAGGGCGAAATTTAATTTTACATTTACAGTTAACTTAATGTGCTGTATTTTGACTGTCAATATTGTGATTATTTATGGTGGCAGAGCTACAGCCCTGTCATAGTAACATTAAAATATATAATATACATTTTATGAAACAGCCTTTATAATTTACATTCCCCATAACTGTCACGAATTACATTTAATTTCCCCCTATATTCTTAAGAGTTTTTCTCTATTTTTATTTCATATAATGAAACAATTTTTTCTTTTTTTCTAGGATTTTGAAACATTAATCGCCTTTTTCACATATCTCTGCATGTAACAATCCAATGACTTTGTTCAGCTCTCAATTCCCACTTGTATTCTTGCTCATATACACGTACTTACAGATTATCTGGGTTTCGTTTAGAGTCACAGGAACAGGTCCACGGAACTGTGCTTTGGCTGGGGAGCCTTCGGTGTCTGTTCGTTCTTTATTTGTATCTAACTGCAAATGGCACTCTACAGTACAAATGCAATTAGTTATAGCAGCACACGATAAGTACACACTGTGGAGAGTGCAGGTGTAATATTAACAGTAAGACCTGTTATACAGAACAGTATATTGCAATTATAGTGCGTGTCTAATGGCAAGAAATTACAGTGCGAAGGACAAAATTACACAACACTTTAGAGCTGAGAGCTCACACGAATTCAGACCCAATGCCATATACATTTTTCAACCCACTTCCATTAACATCCATTTTTATTTCCCTACTTTCTTCCTTTGATCTATATTTTTCTTGTGCCTGCAAATTATTATATTTTTTGTCACACTTTATTTTCCTTTCTTCTTAACGTTTCTTCTTTGGGGTTTGAATTTTAAATCAGATGGCTATAAAACATTCTTATTAATTGGCACATGATAATATCAGTGAGTGTCACAGTAGCATTTTATGAAGTCATACGTTGGTAAGTCTTTTCGGATATTTTTAAGCAGGTGTAATCAGAGACTTAAATATATTGTATCACCGTCTGGTTACCTTTAACTTGCCCAACCTTCAACTATTCTTCAGACACATATAGCGCCTACCGCTAAATTATCTTCTTCCAAATCTGTCTGTTACTCTCTTCTACCTCTCTACCAAATTAAAAAAAATTTCTAACACATTTGTACCTGTTAGACAAAATACTTTACCCAGCATTGCAGCCGGTCCGTTCAAATTACCACGGTCTCATGAATGGACCACACTGAAACCATCAACAGTCCGCAGTTACCATATAAGGAATTGGACGTTTATTGCTGCAGTAATGTTTATTTTTTTAAATTATTATATTTGAGACTTTCAAAGCATAATTCATTTTAAAATCTTAAGAGATTATAACTATTTTTCATCTCAGTCCTAATAGATAATTTATATCTAAAATGCATTGTTACCTGCATGCTCTGATACTATTCCATTATTCAATTTTGTACCCAACGTTTCATAAGACTGTGTGTTACAAAATACATGACGGTCAATTTGGACATCATCTCTATATCCAGCCACCCTACAGAATGTCTTCTGTGTGTGGTTGATCAGAGTTGGGGCGTTTCCTGACGAAGATAACAGATCTTGCTGTATGAAACTAAATTATTACAGCAAACACGATTTCGTATCAGTGTCAGACGGTGTTCAGTGGCGATACACTGCACGGTCTGTACCGGTCATGTAAAGCAAACAGTTCTACAGGAAGGGATACCTTTGGATCACACACAACGAGGCAGAAATTTGTATGCCTGCTGCAGACAGAATACAAAGAGCTGTGAGCTTGTACTTGAAGACGCTCAATAACATGTTGTGTTGGTATGGCAGCTTTGTGGGTTTGTTTGTAGAATTTATAAATATTTTAATTTTAATATTGTAATAATGAGGGCAAACAACAGCAGGACTGGAGTGTTGGGCTGCTGATAACTTGTTTTGATAGACTGCTGTATGTAGCACTACGGTGCTGAAACATGTAGGGATTGTTGTTTGTCACGAGAATATTTTAATTTTAAATTTTATTCCAAATTATTAAATGTTTTTCTCCTAAAGATACAGGGTAAAACTTTTGAATTTTCTGTGAGTATAGCTCCACAATCGCCATCACACAAATGGCTTTACCTGAGTGCTTTTGTCTATTAATTTGTAGGCAACTAAAGAAAAGGCTTTTATTTAAATTACACCTTCCTCTAGATACTGCCATAATGGCCCCTTTCGATTTGACAGGTTCTAAGTTTTTGACGTGTTCTCTTGATACGCAAACGTGTTAAGTACTTTGTGGGAGTTTTCCTTCTTCCATTTTTACTTCTTATCCTTCTACAAATTGTTTGGTTATTTCTTCTTCCATGATTGAAATTATAATATTCCAAGTACGTGTATTTCAATGTTTAAGCATTTCTTAAACATTCCTGCTACATAATAACAAAACCAATTTAAAAAATGCACTTAGTTTCAAAGAATTAAGTGGCTTTCTGTTCTTTCTGAGTAGGAAGTACTTATTTTATGGCACGTACCGACAACTGGGAAATGCCAGCATATCATTGCATTGTGTTTCATTCGTTCAGTTTATGTCACAGCTACATCAGGAAGGAAACTGAACATACTAAATCTGATACCTTGTGTGCAGTGAAGTGATGAATGCTAACTCTGAGACACATAAACACTCCACTGTTCACGTACACTTCATCGCTCCACACATTATCACAAAGCTCTGTCCGGCTCTACTGTTGGCACTGTTGACGTTTCTGATCCGCGTTCGGACATTTCGGAACCCGTTTCGCGGAGAGTTTCCTCATTTCCGAATCTTCACGAATGATTGATCCAACCCGCTCACGCGAGGTGCCCAGTTTCTCAGCTATTGATTTAGCCGAAATCCGGCGGTCTTCCAAGATTAGCTCGTGAATTTGATCAATAATCTCCGGTGTGTTCATTGTTTTGGGTCATCCAGGACGAGGCGCATCACAGGTGCAAAATCACCACGTTTAAATATGACCAACCAGTGTCTGACGGTGGCATATGATGATGCATGTTCACTTAATGTTTCTCTCAGAATGGAGTGAATTTTCTTCGGCG
>Ga0123355_10012863_pt1 | contig 12990 bp, 10 predicted proteins | sample TergutEmb28metaG_3_FD_89872 | JGI IMG/M metagenome (GOLD analysis project Ga0123355, IMG submission 89872) | Embiratermes neotenicus P1 segment gut microbial communities from Petit-Saut dam, French Guiana - Emb289 P1 | ecosystem: Host-associated > Arthropoda: Insects > Digestive system > Gut ... | reverse complement strand
GCTTGTGAGTGCGGTAATGAACCTTCGGTTTCCGTGAAATGCGGGGAATTTCTTGACTAGCTGCAAACCAGTTAGCTTCTCAAGAAGGACTCTGCACCATGGAGTAAGTAAGTAAGTAAGTAACCTGTTTGCGTAATGTCGCATGAGGTGAGATGCTTTATGCACTTTGAATTGTAATGGATAAGGAACTAAGAAGTAGTGGCCTATTTTAAGCCACTATTCCGTCATTGGGTTGGAGGAATCGGAGTCGGGATAACTATTGCTCTATCCTGCTATTTCCCGCAGGTCTGCGAACGAGAACCATAATCGCAGTGTTTGTTGTGAGACCTTATGGTAGTCCAGGTCGCACGCTATGGAATGTTAATGCGGACAAGCTGCATTTCCGAGGAACCTGTTGTCACCATCTTCCGGGTAGACTGGTTCCCTAGCATACTATTGAAGCCCCATCTGCAAACATCGCTGCAAAAATAGACCCCCGAAAACACTCATACGGCTTACGTACTCTTTGAGGTACAGCCATAGAAGAATCGTCATACAAAGGCAAAGAATCTCATACTGTACCAACAAGGGGAACTTAGGTCTTCGAATAGTAATGTCACGTTATGTGGTAAATCACGTTACGGTCACTGTAGCTTCGTGTTTATGTTGCGTTGAATCTATCTCCCTCTTGCTCTGCTTCTCTTGCCACAGTCTTCTGACACTCTTTCAGGTAAATAAAAGAAAGCAGCCCCCAGACATTTTCCTTACCCTCAACAGATAGAAGGACGGATACCAGTTCCTCTCTCCCTTTGTGGGTTCACTTGTCTGCCCAGAAGACCTCCCTCCATTCCAGACATGACCGTGACCCAAAATTTTCTTATCTCTACATCCTGAAAACGTAAAATTCTGAACCTTGACACAAAGGCAAACACAATTCATAATTCCTTTTGCTGGATAAACATTGGAACGGTGACGTCTCGAATCCTGCAGAGGCGGCTGTTGGCCTTATCACGCAAACTAAAGAAGACCATTTTATTTCTTCTCGTATCAAGATTGAAACACTGGCACGACACACCAAGTCATGCGAGTCAATGCACAACCTTCCCACCCCCATACCTCCCCACCCACCCCAACCGACTTTTAACTACCATCATGTTTCAGGCTTTCTTGACCAGTTTGTATTCCACATTTTGTGCCAAGGAACTCGAGTGTCCGTTACCTTGCTCACATAAGCCTCACTGGATCCTATCCTGAGCCACTCGAATCCATCTTTCGAGTGGTGTTGTGGACTGTCCATTGTTGTTCTTCCAAACCAAACATCATTTGACAACAAAATCGGGAATCCTACTCCGTTGGGCCTGTTGGTAGGGCTAACCTGAATCTTTTGTCATGTTATCTAAGACCCATTTTATACTGCCTCGGGTCGACGTTTATGCGACTGGTGTTTTCTCTTTCATTAAGTTTTCCAATAAAAATTTATTCCATGCATGCTACATGTCTCTGCCTTCTGCTCTTCGTACATTTAATCAATAAAAATAGGAGTAGGGTAAAAATCGTTAAGTACCTCTTGGGAGATTTTGTATATTCTTCTTGATTTAATCAGTCTGTAATACACCTTCATAATTTCGTCGTCGTGCATTTGTATGCTTTTAAAGTTTCCGTCTCCTGCGTCGTAAACTGGAGGGAGTCCTGGGTTCGCAGTTTATGGTACTGTGTCCGACCGAGCTTTCTGTTTTGTTCGGCTCGTTCAGCGAAATTCCGGGATGTTATGTGAGCATAGGCCACGACTGATTCATTTCATCATCCCTACACCCTCGTACCGAACTTTTAACACCACTGACTCTGAACCAGGCTGCTGTACGAGATCGGTATCCCATCCTAACACACTCTGTAAAAACGATCTTAATTGTATCTTCCATCTCCTCAGTGTTCCAAGTGGCCGATTTGAAATTAGGTTCCCTACCAAAACGCTTTATTGAGAGGCCCGTAAGTCCTCTGTGCAAACCTTCGGAATGTCCCTCACATGTCAAGATATCTCTTTGGTACTTGGTTGTGAAACATCTGTATTTCATGCCTTGTTGGTGGCTTCCACAGTGGTGACAGTGAAGTGCGCTGTGACGCCAAGTGGCTGGTTGATACATACCGACGTTTCAGAGGAACCTGCTTTCATAATTAGAGTAATGGATTCGTCATTACACATCTAGCAGTCCACACGGCGTTACCTAGCTGCAAGCAACAGTCTCTAACTGTAATTTATATTGTTGCCACAGATTAGGAGACCATGCTTGCGGTCATGACAACACTTGACAGGATTGTTGTGTTGTAGGCCGGTCTTCAGGTTCGTGGAAAGTACTAGGGCTGTTAATAGTTTCTGGGGCGAATAATGGCAAACGTTTCTGGAATTTGTGATCACGTTTGTAAGATGTAGATGGTGGTCGTGTGGGTTGTGGGAGCACGCGTTTATTTCTGTCCATGAATAATGGTGTATTCAGTCATTATCTTCCGGTAACATTATTGTATTTTATGAATCTTAATTATGTAGAATTTCCGTTGCAAATGTAATGTAAATATGGCAGTGTAAAAAGCGTTTAAACTTGCACAGAGACTCCAGGTGTCCCAGCCAGGTATATCATGGCTGCCATTGCAGGAATCTATTCATAAATGCCTGAGAATCAAACAATTGGGCAGCAACTCTGTAGCTGAGTGATGGTTACCTTGGATTCGGTCATCGGTTTCGGTATAAGAAGGGAATGCCGGAGGGTTTTGTTGGTCAGGTTGAAGGTCATTCTGCTTCAAGATCGTGTGGCCTGCCTGCCTACCTGCCCCTTATCGTATGATTGGACTTCTTTATATCAATAGTCCATACAAAACACAAGCTTGACACACTTTATGGAATTGTACTTGAATGTGTTTAACAGTGCTGTATCAGGTGAAAGTTATTTTGGTATGAATGAGACAGGCAATTTATGTACATTGAACCAAAAATAAATTGAGAAAAAATGGCTGTAGCTTGTCTGATGGTACTGTGCAGACATTTCTGTAGATGCACTAAGGTTAACCACACAAGGTCTGAGTTATAATAGCCGTAGACTCGAGCCCATTACTTGTTTATTAGAAGTCAGGCGTGTTAACTGGTCAGATATGTACGTTGAACACCTGGGTTCTGTTACTAGTTTTGTTAGGATGGGTCTTTTCAGGTATGAAATGGAATTGTGACTTGGGCTACTTTTTATAATTGCCAATAATTAAGTATTAGATTTAAACGTATAACATAAATATTTTGTCTTTTAACTCGAAGTTTGTAACTGTAGCATATCAGGGCTTCTGAGGCGTAAGGGATACTGCACCACCCGAAAACGGAAACAAATCTGCAATCGTCGAAATTATTATTATTATTATTATTATTTAATTAATGCTGTTTATCTGTTCTAAAATTTTCGTCTCACCTGTGTACCAAAACGCTGTAGGTCAGGGTGTGCAGGACAGTGTTTCGCAAATTATTTTACACCGAACTTTATCTTGCGTGATTCCAGGCTTCCGCCTCGAAGTAATTCAGAACTGCGCTCTTCTGGGTTATTACGCAGCGAGTAGTGGTAATTCCTTGCCGACGTTTCGGGACAACCTATCGGTCCCATCTTCAAGGGTCAAGAATCCATATCCGTGCACTAATATCACTAGATCGAACAGTCATCGACACATGCACTCATAAATTGTTAAACCGCCACTTTATTGAAACTTTATGTAGACCAACATGTTTTAGCCCTTAGAGGGTCATCTTCAGAGAATATAATGGATATATTTCACCAATACTCCCTAAAGAGAACCTTCTAAGGGTTGAAACATGTTGGAGTACGTTAAGTATTAATAAATTGGGGATTTAAGAATTGAAGAGTGCATGTATCGGTGATTGTGCGATATTTTGCACTGTTTTGAGGCGCCGTTTCGTTTAAGGAAGACTGGGGTAGCAGCGGGGTGCTTAGAGACTTTTGGTAGTGCGGCCAGCGAGACGACTTTAGACGATTTTGGTGTGTAATATAAATGTGGCTTCGACAGACTGGTTATAGTGAGGACTGTTTCAGGATTGTGTCCTGTGTTTTGGTTCTAGGGATGTTGAAGCTAGGATTGTGTCCTTTGTTTTGGTTCGAGAGATGTTGAACCTAGGCTTGTGTCCTGTGCTTTGGTTCTGGGGATGTTGAAGCTAGGATTGTGTCCTGTGCTTTGGTTCTGGATGTCCTACCCCCGGTATTATTTATTGTTTAGGAACGGGGGTCCAGAAATAAATTGGTGTGAATGTCGTTCAGAAGTGCGGTGTCTTTTCTGAGGTGTTATGTGACGACGTGAACGGGTGACCTTAACCGCCAGCACATACGGTTGTCATGGTGAAATTCGAAGACAATACAACTCTTCGTTCAAGGTTCCACTTATGTTGGCTGCATACTGGGATTTAAAAGTCGTCAAGGGGAATGTTGGGTGTGGTGAGCAGAAACAGAAACTGCTACCTTGGTGGAGATGGCAACTGTACTTGGACATGTCTCTTGTCCCGTTGGGTATTATTCCAATATTAGATGAAGGCTCTGTCCGAATTTTTTCTCTGTCTTTTCCTTCGTGAATTATAATTAGACAAAGTGTTTTCGTCTTCTTCGATGGGAGTGCACAAATTTTTCCAAAAACCTAGAAGCCACCTGAAAATTATAGGATACAGGTAAGTGACATGAAGCATGTTCCACATCGTGAGGACCTACAATTATCACGTGCTGTTATACAAAATTTAGTCGTCCGGATGATCTGGCGCCCGGGACTTATTCACACGTGGTCTTAGAATTTAAAAAAAAAAAAAGTCCTTACAGTAAGCTATGCTATCCATGTGCCTGTGGCAATGTCTGCTAACATTTTACGTCCCACGAACCCCTTCCATCTCTTGAAACCTCCGACAAAAAATATCTCGGAGTGTCTGTGTGTGTTACGTTTGCGTGCTGTGATTTGGAGGATGGTTCCAAGTGATTATGAACCACAATAGAGTTATTTTCATTCTCACCAGTGTATGACTTTAGGGATGGGTTTACTTTTAAAACAGTAAAAATATACGGCAAATTTCGAACGAAGGTACCTCGCCATCCCATTTGAGGGGGAGATCATTGGCTGTTAGCGAGACCAGAATTTCTCTGTTGACGTTGGCTTTTTCTGCCTTGCGCTGTTCATACAATATTGAATGTGTAACTTATCGGAGAAAAACAGTGACACTGTTTAAAAAAACAACATTAATAACTTAGAACTCCAAGTATGTTTATACAGTTTACACTGAAGTAAGTTGGACTATTTCGCTGAAGGATTGTTGATGTACTCCCAAACAGCTTTAGCCTGAAACCGGCAGATCTTAAATGCGGTGAGCGTAGGAGCAGAAACTGCTTTTTAGTGGACACAGTATAATTTTAGTATGACGGTTGTGCTTGTTTTTATCGGCACAGCGCTTTAAATTCAGGTTTGAGTCTGCTTTTATGTTTGATTTTCAGATAAATGTACGAGAAAAATTATTTCTCGCACAGATATCTGTAGGTAGTTAAACACGGCAGTGAAATCGCAGCTTTTTTCCCGCCAGCTTTAGGACCCAGTTATGAAGTCCAGCCAGAAGTTCATTGGTCGAAGACTTTGGAAACTGGGTCCGCCGAATATTGCACCGAATGGCACATTTATGAAAATAATCCATGTGTGTTAGAATTCTTCGGATTATCCCTTTGGAAAGTGTAGTTTCCTCTCTCGCCCTTTTTTGCGCCGATAGCTGCTGCTCTCTATAACGTTGGGCACTTGTCCTGCTTTCTGTGTGTCTTCCTTCATAAAAGTGTGCACATTCAGAAGAGTCTACCCCATTTGCCCTCGTTCCGTCGAAGAATCGATTTCGAGTATGTCGGTGCAATAACCCATGCGACAAAACTCACTCTGCTCACTTGACGCCAGTCTGTTAATTGCTGCTGACTTTAACCCATAAGGAAGTTAGCGGGACTGACAGCGAAACAAAGCAAAACACGTAGATGGTAGACACCTCCGCCAACTTGGCTATGTTATCCACCAGTCAAAATCTAACAAATGCGCTGTACAATGTGATGCCGCGTATTTTGTAGAATGGCCCCAACGTCGGAGGAACCTACCGTCTCTGTTCACTTCTGTTCTGACGTAGAGGTAGTATTTTTCTCTGAAAAATGGTAAATAGCTATCATACTATACGGTATCGTTGCCCAGAGGAGTACAATAAGAATACTTACTACCATAAAAATTTCACTTTTCATGTTCAGGGTGGGTCTCAAACCAACCAGACCTTCTGCCTTACTGCTCCGGCGTTGATCCGAACGAACACTCGTGCCTCCTGTATACGTGTTGCCGTGATGGAGGACTGGAGACTGTACATTGCATGTATGGGATAGGTGCGAAATTCGTGCAGGATTTCGGTATGTAAACTTGAAGCGAAAAGACCACTTCGGAGAACTAAGAGTAGGTGGGAGTAATATGGTGATGGTACGTAACGAAATAGGTTGTGGAGTAAATTCGTATGCCGCAATTTAGAATGGAGTCCAGTAGACTCTTGTGAGTACGGTAATGAACATTCAGGTTCAATAAAGGGCGGAGAATTAATGAGTAGGCGGAAAATGTGCCCCACATCGTGGCGTTAATGAGTTCTCCCTTTTTATTTGTAGCTGGTTGAAGTCAGGTCATGATTGCTGTCGCTGGAGTCTTGTACGATCCGTGGAAATTATAGGCCTGTAATTGCGATCATAAATATAAGAGCACTCTCATTAAATGAAAACTAACTGCACTGCTGTTCGCTCTGCCCAGGCACCTTTAATATATCTGTAACGTATTATAGCCCATCCTGACAATTATCAAGTACTTCAGTATAGCGTAATGCAAATGCAAGTATCAGACGTTTGCTTATGTGACTATGGGAATAGTGTATGCATAGCATAAACTGAAGCTAAAATTATGTAGTACGTGTTTAAAGGACGCAAGATGGTCTTTTAGTCGTAATAAAGTGTTATTAAAATATTATTAAAACCCATTGCTGCTATCAGGGGAGCTGGAAGTCATCTTTGAATGCTTGGCGCTGAAGATATAGGCTTCTTTGAAACGTCGCTAACTGTTTACCAGTGAACGCGATGTAACATCCCAGAAGATTTCAAAAGCACTATAAGAGCCTCTAATCTTTCATTGTTCGTATGCTTCCCGTTGTAATTTGAATCCGAAGCCGTCGTATCTTCAAGGTCCCATCTTTAAACCTCATCCAGGATAACAAATCTTCTGATAGAAGTTTTCTGGTTATTGCTAATTTCCATGACTATCTCAGAGTAGGCCACGATCATCTCATCCACGTCCCGTCGCATAATTAGGCGTTCTTTATTATGTAATCAACGCCTTATGTGGAAGTCGCGTCTCTCCAGCTGTCTGTCCGTCCCTTTGTCTGTGATAAAGTATCTGCGATTATAACGTTGGACATATTCCTGGTAACTGGGAGTGACTAACTGAACGTTATCGGGCATTTCTGACCTTAGGCCGCATTGGTTCACAATAAAGTCCATTGTGCCCAAGGTCTTAAATGAATAAGCAGGCCTGAAGTAAGCGCAATAAATTGGAAACTGTGCCGTTGGCATTTATGTTTTTCATGCATTCTTGTCACTAATTATTCTATATTGCGATGCAGCGTAATTTCAGCAAATACAAACCCCGTTAAGTGAAACAGTGTATGATAGTCACCATTATGTAGGTAATATTTTTCGACACCAAGAATGATGTTTGCCAGAAGTAGGGTGTGTAGAAGAGGCATGCATGAGGTAATATTTTTCGACACCAAGAATGATGTTTGCCAGAAGTAGGGTGTGTAGAAGAGGCATGCATGTATCGACCCAACTTGCACGTGTATCGCAGTAGCGCATTGAGGCGAGTCTTTGCTCTGCGCTGCCGTCTGCATTTACGCATACAAAAAACAGCTGTCTGGTTATTGTGGCTGTTTTGGCTGAACTGAGCCCTTACTAGGTATAGGCTTATGCTGTTGGCTTGTAATCACATAACCGAGTGTAGCTCTTTTCCTGGTCGTTACGCTGGTAATAACACCAAGCACTTAAATGTTCCATATCTTGTTGCAAATGGAAATAAACGATTAACCCACTTATATGAAATCTGTGATGTGGTGCCATACTTATGTGAGACAAGTGAAGTGGCCATTCCTTAATCGGATTGGTTGCCTTCTTTGTCATTGTTACAACACACGGGGTGACCACACATATTTTATAGTAAAGCGGTTATTTGTGATACACTACCGAACACAAGGACACTGAACTACGACTGTCTACATTTCGAGTGCGTGTAGTTTAGTGTCTGAATATTCCAACGTAACTTACGTGATTGCTTTACAGTTAAAATGGTAATAGTGAAGATAATTTGCCGATCCCCGTGGCCACTCGGTCTTGCTGGGGTTGTGGGTTCATATCCCACCGAGGGCATAGATGTCTGTCTCTTGTGAGGGTTGTGTGTTGTCGAGTACTGGTCTCTGCGTCGGGCTGTCTGACTTGGCTACGGGTGTGACGATCGGTGAATCTGGTTCAATTTCTGACATGGGAAAGAGATTCTGTTCTACTCTGAAACATTCATGCCCCCTCTGGTGCCTACCCAACCTCATATTCAGCGGGTACCGGAGCGCTCTTTCCCCGTGGTAAAGTGGCCGGGGCGTGAAGCTTACCACGCCTTGATCCATTACCGAGGTTCACAGTGAGTGAAGGTATACCGCCACTACCCTGACACCACCATGACGGCACAAGGAAATAACTTTTACGCAGTAAATTTCGTATTATCTGTGTGTATTCTGTATTAAGTAGTAAGCAGGAAACAGAAGTTTAAGTTTTATGTTGCACTAGATGGTTAATTAATGGTTTGTTTACAAGGGACTGAAAATGTTGCTTGGAAAAAATTTAGTTTTAAATATTGTTTATACTTAATAATACAGAAGTTCCGTTAGTACCCATTCATAGACAGAATGTTGTTAAGCGGTTTTATGAAATGAGTAACTTTGGTACACAATGTGAATGAACTAAATTGTATAATTTTTTGATACAGGAAAGTCGGTGGTTTGCTTCGTCACAACCTAATTTGCATATAACCCCACCCCTCTGAACATCCATTCCGTCTATATTCATTTCTGCCCCGTATCACAATCTCCCCTAGTGAGATGCAGTTTCTCCCTCTGAGAACGAGTGCATGGAACGGTACGGGAAATGGATCAATACTTACTATTGGCTCTAATCATTACGCGGGTCTTTCAGCCAATCAGAGGTCGACTTTCGGGGACTGTGAGAGCCGAATATCGGCGCGCGACTCAAACACATTCAACCGATACGTTACGCGTGTTGCAATTGGTTCTTTCTTTCCCCGTGGGGTTCCCAAGGGCCAATGGCAACATTCCTTGCAGAGCCGTAAGGCTGACTGGCAGAGTGAGGTTAGGGACGGGCGGAGTGCCGAGCAGAACAGGCAGGCGGATGGCTGGTGTCTGAGTGCGTCGAGTCATGCCATCAGGCTCTTGTACTGTGTACTGGTTACCTAAGTTATCGTCGTCTCCACCGCCGACACCGTCCTCAACTCGCTGGTGGTGGCACCCAGCATCGTGTTACTACTGCTTCTGCCCGCATGTCGTTGGCTTTTGGACTCTTTATCCGCCCGCCACACTCTTACATCTCCACCTCTTCACCGCGAATATGGAGACCAGGTAAATCTGTGTACAAGTGTCAAATGGCTCTGTGAGTGACTTTAGAGTGTTTCTGGTATTTTAATGTGCCCAAGAATTTTGTTACTTTTTACCGGACGAGTATCCAGTTCGCAGCATCGGTGATTGTGTGTGGTTCTTTGTCTGCCTTATGCTACCGCCGTATGGCCAAAGACTTGCTCGTTAAAGGCATTACATAAAAAAAGGACTGGGTCGGGAAAAGAAGGGAATCCCTCAGAAGGGTGTTCAGAAAGTTCTAGAATCGCTGTTGGGGTGGAGTCCTTTCCCTTGCATGAATTCTGTTCTAGTTCGTCAGGGCGGGGGGATAGAAAGAGAGAAGTGGTTTAGTGGAAAAGGAGAGCTGAAAAGGGATCCACAGAATGTGAGAAAGAGAGAGCAAGAATAGCTTTGGGGCCTTTGTTCATCTCGACGTTGCCAAAGCTTGTGGGACAGTGTTGCCCAGTGAGATACCCCTGACGAAACAGCTGTGGAGGCCAGCCAGATGAACGCTACAGTCCAGCCAAATACATTCGACATGTCTAGGTCTCTTTCTTCTTGAAACAATTCGTGTTCTACTTCTGTTTCTCTTTTGGGAAGTACTAATTTGAAACATATTCTTTGTAGACGAAATGTGCCAGATGTGGTTGTGTTCATGAATTATTCAACTGTTGTAAGGTTCTGTGAACTACGTGCGGTTATTCGGCAGTATTGATTTGTTTATAGCAGTTAATCCTTCTTCAGAGAGGTCCTATCAGTAGTGTATCCTTAATAAAAACTTTAAATATTCTCATGGTTGAAAATCCTAGTCACAGATATAGATAGCTCTTGAAAAAAAAAACGTGCTTCTTGGATTGGAAGGATCAATTTAGGGAGTCTGGCCATGCTGTTATTTTTCAATACTTATTAAGTAACAGTCGAGTTGAGGTAACCGATTGACTGGACGCAGGGTTTCGATTCCCTGTAAGAAGGTAAGGGTTTTCCTCCTTACCACCAAATCCAAGCCCTTATCTGGTGTATATATATATATATATATTAGACTTCTCGAGTGTAAAGTGGCTTAGCACAAAGCCATCTGGAATCGAGATTGAGGACGTTAATACTACTCGCGCCATGTCCACCAGTTGGAAGTTATTCGTTATAAATAGTCGGTATTTAACATCTATGCAAGTTTTGGTTTGGAAATGTTGGAGTTAAGGGATCGCTGCGAATACATAAGGGGTAAAAGCTGGGATAATATTCTGTGTTAAATAATATCTGACAGTGTGGAGGGACGATGGGAACTAGATTGGCAGCAGGGCTATTGTGACCACGATAGTTTAGTTCCAGGTCCCACAGAACAATACTTTGAACTTTTTTTTTTTGGTCGCATGTGACTAGGTACCGAAAATGTTACAGCATTCAGCTTCTACTCCTATAATTAAACTGTTTTACATTAACTTTAGTATTAAAGTCTTGAAGCTTTCGCGGCGACAGAATTCAGTTAAATTTTCTGGGGCAGCCAGATGCGTCAATATGAGGTTTATCGACGTTTCGGGAACTCCGTCCCCATCTTCAGGGTGTGCTGATGGTTTGGTAGCACCAGTAACTGATGACTAGGTGTCCAGCTGTGCGGTTCCCGAAACGTCGGAAAACATTCAAATCTTGACGCGGATATCTGCCTGAGAAAATGGCATTGAAGTTATTAAAATAAAAATGTTCGTACCTCTTATGTGTTATTTTGTTAAAACTGCGATGTTTGTGCTAGTAGCAATCTCTCAACGGTGTGTGAACGTAACTGATTAAATTACTAAATTAAGTAAAGGACAATATAGGTCAAAACACAACTGGTTTATTAGCTATACCCTCCCACGTGCAGATTTTCTCCTATATGCTATAAGGCCTAGATGGTGAGATCTCAACATGACACACATGCATTATTATTAGTCTCCTATAGCTAACATTGGTAAACCTGATGATGGCCTCCGAGTAGGCCGAAACATGTTGTTTCATTAACACCGTAGCTACACCCAGCTAATAAACCATTTGTGTTTTGACCTATATTGTCTTTTACTTTATTGTTACATACACAACGGGGATGCCTCAACTTAAGTTTATTAAATTAAGATCCACGCTACTGGGTGAAGTGAAATGGTTAGACATTTTTGGAGGGGTGTGTTATATCTTAAAATGTGTGCTGTATGGCGCCCTATTGTCAGACGGTTAGACGTGAATTGATGTTGTATGAACAGTTGGAGAACGATGACGTATAGACACACACTTGCGTGGTTTATACCTTGAAGTGCGAGATTGGATTCAGTAGTACTCAGCAAATACGGGTCTCAGTCGCAGGAACTCGGCGTCCCAATTACAAAGACCAACCGGTTAATGTCGTTAGGAAAATCATTGATTGTTCTAAAAAAAACCTGTCAGCGAAAAACAGATGCATTCTGTGAGCAAAATACAGTTATTGCTTAGCGTTCAGGTTGGTGATAGATACAGTAAACACTGTGCTTGGGTTTGATTCATGTTCTGCAGTAGGCTACAGTATTGTGTAGTAATCTTGTTCGCTATTCATCATCCGTCACCACACGGATTACCACAACGCAAGATATTTGAGTTGTACTGCGGGGCGCTGGGTCCATAAAAATGACAGAGAATGTCGTTTAGCAATTTAAAATTGGTAACTCTTGATGTGATCAGATATGACCCAGCTGTTGTGTTTTAGAAAATCCCTATGACCCCGTGTGTTATGGGGTGGTTGAGAGGGGAATGTAAGAGGCTTGAGCTCGTGGAACTGCAAACTGGACCATGGTCAGGCAGACATTCAGAGGAGGCTTGTACAGGCATTCAGTACGAAGTCTGTCTTGCGACATGTCCATAGCTTGATTGCAAGCTGAAGTTTCTTCTTTCCAATTTCCAGCGTCTTCTCTTTTCCTCAAGGTCATCCAGTAGCTGCCCACGTCTTTTTCCTCGTCTTCTCCCTTCTAACTTTCGTTCAGTAACGTGATTTAGGAGGCAGTTCATGCGCCAGATGTGATCAGTCCAGTTAGCCTTCATTTAACCTTTTGGCACCGGAATTATTTTTTTAATTTTAGCACACTCTGTATATAAAATGTGAATAAAACAGGAACCAAATATGTTAGAATTATGAAACAAACTGCATTTTGAAGAGAGAAAAAACGGAGAGTATATACCATGTTTAAAATATTCAGTAACTATATTTGTTATATTTGTTGAATAAATACATTAAATGCAACGTTTGGAGGTTAGCGTCCTAGACGGTAGGACGCAAG